>Ga0066256_1000186_pt1 | contig 263515 bp, 244 predicted proteins | sample ThiBio_1000_biof_FD_87107 | JGI IMG/M metagenome (GOLD analysis project Ga0066256, IMG submission 87107) | Wastewater bioreactor microbial communities from Cape Town, South Africa - Thiocy_expt_1000_biof (version 2) | ecosystem: Engineered > Bioreactor > Thiocyanate-remediating >... | reverse complement strand
TTGTAATTCGTTGATTACAGCCGCAGGACTAGTCTAGAGTCTGATTCGCTTATTCTCCAAGCGTCTCTCAAATTGAGCTGCGATGTCGCTTGCCCAACACGACGAGCTCGGGCTCCACGGTTACGCGAAATGGATTGGGGGCCCGGGGAATCGACCGGATTGAGCGCGTGAATTCTTCGGGGACGACGGTGGGTTATCCGCTGTATGATGGTCATGGGAACATGGTGGCGATGCTTGGTAAGTCGGGGTCTTCTTACTCTCTGGGTGACCAGCGGGCTTACGATGCTTGGGGGGTGATTCGGCAAGGGGCGACTTCGGGCGATCCTAAGGGGCGGTATTGTGCAAACCTTGGGCATGTGGAGGACGATGAGTCTGGGCTGACTTGCATGCGGGCGAGGTATTACGAGGCGGCCAGCGGGCGTTTTATCAGCCAGGATCGCAAGATGGATGGTGGGAACTGGTTTGTTTATTGTTGGAACAATCCTATAAAGTACTTTGATGAGAGTGGTAATTCCAAAGCTGACGCAATCAATGGCTTGATAGCGTTATTGGCTGGCGCAGTAGCAACAATTGTAGGAATTGTTGCGAATGCTAAGACGTGTGCGACTGCTGGGATGGTGGCGATTGCGGGGCTAATCTGCATAATTGGGTGGTACTGCAACTTTGATCGTATGGATCATCAGTCGCTTATCGGATACAGTTGCTATGGATCTTTTGCTGGCGGATCTCTTCTGCTTTCAGCTCTTTTTGGGATGATGGGCTCGGCTCTTGATTCCGTAATCGATGCAACGCTTGCTCACAGTGGCCTTGAAGTCACTTCTGTCAAAGATAAAGCCAAGTCAACTGTTCAGGCCTACGCTCTAAATCTGGCACTCTTTATTGAGATCGAAGCCATTGTTCATGATTTTACTGATAATTGATGTTTTTACTTATTCTGATAGTTAACGCAGGTTTCTGGGCTCACATGTTGTTCGTTAAACATGAGATTTACTGGTTAGGTGTGCTGTGGTCTTGCCTGTCAATTCTATGTACTTTCCTAGCGAAATATCGAAAAGACCAAAAATCTCGGCCGTATGTTGAAATAGCATCGCTTGTCTTTCTCCTCTTATTCGGGATGGAGGCGGGGCGATTGCGTTGAATAAACTCCAAAACCTCAGGCTGTCTTTGATTTACTGTCACTCGATGTCATCTAGGAACAAACTTGTTTTGTTAGAAATATGTTTGAGGTGCGTCGTCTTGGGTATGACGCGGATTTAGACTATCTGACCTCGGCTGACTACAACGATGGGTTGGCAAATGAGACGCCGAGTTGGTCTTACGATGCGGCCGGGAACCGGAACGATGCCTCGGTGGTGGATAACCTGAACCGGGCGACGACGATTGGTGGGGTGGCTCGAACTTACGACATCCTTGGGAATACGTTAACGATTGGGTCTTCGAAGTCGATGACTTGGGACGCTTTGAACCGGATGACGTCTTTGACTTCGGGGGCAACGACGACGAATTATGCTTACCGTCCGGACGGGATGCGGGTTTCTAAGGATTACGGGACGGATTCTTCTCGGTTCTACTACGATGGGCAAATGCCAATGGAGACGCTGGATACCACGAGTTCTGGCTCCACAGTAACGCGGAATGGACTGGGGGCCCGGGGAATCGACCGGATTGAGCGGGTGAATTCTTCGGGGACGACGGTGGGTTATCCGCTGTATGATGGTCATGGGAACATGGTGGCGACCCTTGCCAAGTCGGGGACTTCCTTCTCTTTGGGAGACCAGCGGGCTTACGATGCTTGGGGGGTGATCCGGCAGGGGGCGACTTCGGGCGACCCGAAGGGGCGGTATTGCGCGAGCCTGGGTCATGTAGATGACGATGAGTCTGGGCTGACTTACATGAGGGCGAGATACTACGAGGCGACAGTGGGTAGGTTTATGAGCGCCGATACGTCAAAAGACGGATTAAATTGGTTTGTATACTGCTTAAACAATCCGATAGGAAAGATTGACTATTCCGGGAACTCTGCTTTAGACCTTTCCGATGCAATTATTAAGATCATATGGCAAAACATGCAGCCCTTGGTTTTTAACTTAACCGTTGCGGGCCTAGTATTTGGAGCAGGGGCTTGTTTGGCAGCAGCGGAGCAAGATTATTGGGCAGCAGGTGCGTTGGCTGCGGCTTCAATCTTGTCTCTCGCCTCAGCAGCATTATTGGCAAGGATGGGATATGGACTTTTTGCGCACGGTCTTAAGGAAAATGCTGATAGAATTCAAGTTTGCGGAGGGTTGTTTTTGCTGGGTAATGCGGGGTTGAATCTCCTAGGTGTGGCTCTCGGCATTTCAACCGGCGACGAGGATGATGCTTGGGTATTTGGGTTCTAATGATTCTCTATATCGTGTTAGTCTATTTATCGATTGACTTTTTGCTCCATGCTTTTTTGAAGAGAATCAATATCGTCGCAATATTGCTTGGTTTCTTCTTGATGCCCCTTGCAATGTCAGCTGATAGCTATTCAGGGAAAATTGGAATGTCAATACCATTGCCTTGGATTGCCTCTATAACACTCGCCGCCTTTGGAATACTTGTCTTTGGTTTGTATTTGGTGAAGCAGGCTAAGGCAGGAAGATTCGAGACTCGGTATATCTTCACAATTTTGAAAATGGCGGTATCTTTAATAATCTATATTGCGAGCAGTTGCGCTATTTAAATTAAGACTTAGTCAATCAGTGAAAGACAATTCAACCTAAGTTGTTAATGTGAAAGCAGTAATTAGCTTATTGTGGTATAAATTCGGGCTTGATGTGCTGGATCATTCTGGTGGCCTGCCCCCCTCCGGAATGAAGACGCTGGATACCACGAGTTCTGGCTCCACAGTAACGCGGAATGGACTGGGGGCCCGGGGAATCGACCGGATTGAGCGGGTGAATTCTTCAGGGACGACGGTGGGTTATCCGCTGTATGATGGTCACGGGAATATGGTGGCGACGCTTGGTAAGTCGGGGTCTTCTTACTTCGCTGGGAGACCAGCGAGCTTATGATGCTTGGGGCGTGATTCGGCAGGGGGCGGCTTCGGGCGACCCGAAGGGGCGGTATTGCGCAAACCTTGGGCATGTAGAAGATGATGAGTCGGGGCTGACTTACATGCGGGATAGGTATTGCGAGGCAAGTGCAGGGAGATTTGTCCGCGAAGATTCAGCGCGAGACGGAATAAACTGGTTTACCTATGCACGTAATGTTCCGACAATGGGCGTTGATCCAAACGGCACAGACTTTGTTTCTCAATCACGTTTCGATCTATGGATAAGACTTATAGGTGTATATTCAAGAGCCGATAAGCAAGCCTGGGGCATTTTACTGGTTGGACTTGTGGCTTGGCAAGCAGAAGTGGCTATCGGCGGATTCGTTGATATCACCGGAGCGAATTCCCCACTCGATTATTGGGAGACTATCCAAAAAGAAAAATTTATTGTACAAGCAGGAATTACTCTGGGTGCGTCTGCAAGTAATGGTTGGGGGCTGGCGAGTTCAAGCCCATCTGGGAAAGCTGTAGCGGTTGCCGGTGCTTATGCATTGCGGCTAGAGATCACGATGTGGCTATTTAATGACATCGTTGTAGATATCGGGAGTTAGAGAATGCTCAGTAATGATTCTATAGCAAGGTTGCAAGATATTCGTCGTGAGTTGTTAAGCATTCAACATCACTACATGATGCAGATATTGTCTCAACAATCCGAATCCATATCTGCAATTGAGAGTGATCGTCTTAGGGATGTAGTAAGACGAATTTATCCTGAAGATCCAGATTTCGAGAAAGAACTCGTGAGAGCAGCCCACGATTCAGAAGTCATGAAGAATAGTATCACCTTCATGCTGTCGGTCATGTTAATGACATGCAATCAGCTAATAAGAGAACTTGAAGACAGAGTGGAGTAATTTTTACTGCCTCAGGAGGCGCCGGTTGCCAATGTCGGATATCCACTATGCCAGTCATGTGGCTTGAACCATGGGCGGAAGTTTTGAATGACCTACCAAATTGGGCAGCCCCGAGGGGTGATCCGACAAGGGGCGACTTCGGCGGATCCGAAGGGGCGGTATTGCGCGAACCTTGGGCATGTGGAGGACGATGAGTCTGGGCTGACTTACATGAGGGCGAGGTATTACGAACCGAGCAGTGGGCGTTTCGTGAGTGAGGATTCTGAACGAGACGGAGCGAACTGGTTCAATTATTGTGAATCTGATCCAGTCAATCAAATGGACATCGATGGTCATGCTTCAATTGACTGGACGGGTACAGCTCAAGCTGCGTTATTTGGAATGATTATTGGATTTTGTGGGGTTTTGGGATACAACTTGACCGCTGGCCCCAATTCGCAATTGAGACTTCCGGTGTTTATGACTGCTGCCTTCTCATTTCTTGTTGGTTTCTTAGGTCGGGCAATTGGGCAGGCTTTAGGTGGCCGTGCTCATACGATGATTCCGTGGAATCAATGGATTAGCCAAGTTGCGAAAGGCGGCTTGGGAGGCGCAATCACGGGAGGCGGTATCGGCATGGTTGTTTCATTGTATTACGGTATTCGTAGTGGTCAAATTCTTTACGAACTGTTTGAAATGGACTATGAAGATATGGGAGGTCACTAACTTGGACTCCAGGATCAGTTCTGTATTAGGCCTAATCGGGGGCATACTTTTCGGAATGACGGTTTGGTCAAACGGTTCGGTGTTCTTGCCCATGCTGGGATTCGCTATAGTCATGGGATCATGGGTATCCGAGTTTTTCTCAAAATCCCATTACTCCTTGCGCCAATCCGTCGTTTTGGTTTTGTTGGTAGTTGCTGTTATGATTCCGGTAGTGCACAGAGGTTGGGAAGTGCTCTTAGTCGGCATTTTCCTTAAGGTGGCTGTGGCCTGTGGGTACTATTTCTTCTCAAAGAAATTCACTTTAGGTTCCAATTTTAGCGACCGTGAGGACACGCGGAACGTCTGAAACTCAGTTCTAACCCAAAACCGAGCCCGTAAGTATGTGAAGTCAGTGATGATCTTGAGTGTACTTGTGAATATAGAAGTATTGGTCTGCTCCCACTGCTGCATGATCTAACCATGGTGAGCCATGTCGCCACGGTCACGCTGAATGGACTTGGGGCTCGGGGGATTGATCGGATTGAGCGGGTGAATTCTTCGGGGACGACGGTGGGTTATCCGCTGTATGATGGCGACGCTTGGGAAGGCGGGTGCTTCTTTCTGAACACTCCCTGGTGGAGGGATGCGATTGGGTAGGAGGATTTATGCGGTTTGGGTTTGGTTCGCCTTGCTGGCGGGTGTGATTCTGCCCGAGATTGTTTACCCTCGGAATCATGCATTGGGCGTCTTGGCGTTCGTGATAATTGGGTTCCTATGGTTGGTTGAATTGAAACCAAGTGACGGAAAGGGGCTATTCCCGTCGTTCGGTGTCTTTGCCTTGGCTATTGCCAGTTTCGTTCCCGTGCTCCATGTGTCCGGCTATATGCTTATCCCTAAGCTGCTGTTCGTTACGCTGTTTATTCTCAGTTGGCGGCGGCGCCGGGCGACTTCCTCGAAGTTGGCGTGATTATGATTTGAGCGGAGCTGTTCCTGGGCTCAGTAGATTAGGGTTACTCGAGATGATCTTTGTTCGGCGTGTAGATAATCAGTTCATCCCAGGTGGAGTCGAGCGATTATCAGTACCTTGTTTTTGAGGGAGAAGCGGTTGGCTCGGAGGTTCTGCATCGAGTGTTTGGTGGGGGACTTTTGAACTGCTGGGGAGCCTTCGACAGGCGCACCTTGGGTTTGCCCATGTGAGGGGGCACTTTGTGGGTGACAGGTCTGACTGGGAGCGCTTTCTATCCCAATGCCCGGACGCTTTATCTTACCAATGCCGGTTTGAGCATTTGGATCAGGAGTTTTGCGTGGAGGCGAAGCTCTCGGACTTTGGGTTGCTTCCGTCGGTTCCGTTAGAGGCGTTTGGCGACTATGCGTTTGGGCTCACGCCGGATCGGATCTCGGTGCCTGAGCGCTCTTGGAATCCCCGAGAGGTGATGGGGGGAGACGGCTCGGTTGAGTTGATCGAATTGGCTTGGGAGGGGGCCTTTGAGGCGCATGGGCTTTGCACGAGTCTGGATTTGGACGCTGTCCGGTTTCCGAGGGCAGTTATCTATCGGTCGGAGCCGGTGGTTTTGAGCGCGAGTGACGTGACGCTTCACGGGCGGTCGGGCAGAGAGCTCTTTGATAGTTGAGAGTCGGCGGCGACACAAATGATTGCCCTTTGGGGGTGAGGAACGGGCCCCATGCTCAACGGAGGCTCTGGTGACGAGTTCTATGGAAAGGATCTATTGATGCGGCTAGACGATTTAAGAAAGAGGGTTCATGGCGATCTTGCTTGTAGGCTGGCTGAACATGGTTTTACCACCACGAAGTCGAGTCGAGTCTATCGAAAGAAGTTGCCTGGGGGGCATGCTTCGCTTCGCCTAGAGGTTGTGAATCATCCTGGGATCGATTTTGATGTGTTGGGATACATGGGAGTTCGAATCGATGCGGTTGAAGAGATGGTGAACGTCGATAGACCGCACTGGTCTGCTGCTGACCTCAAAAAGACTTTAACCGTGGAAATTGAGTTTGGAAACTTCATCCGCGGAATGGGAATCCGTCATTCGGTTGAAAATGAGCGCATGGCGGATGAAGCGGCGCAAGCTCTTTATGAGTTAACCGTTCAATATGGTTTTCCGTATTACGAGAATTTCATCCGTCCTGAATATGCCTTCGAAGTTCTCTCCCAGTTCGATGAGATCAACCGTGGAATGAACTGTCCGATAGCGTTTCGACGCGGGCAAAGGCTCCTCGCCCTCTCAATTCTGCTGAAGCGTGAGTTAGAGCCAGAACTGCTTGAGAAGATTCGGGCAAAGATTGCGCGACAGACGCCGAGCGTGGATGATTTTGAGCGGATGTTAGAGCGCGTGATGCCGACGCGGTGATGGGCTTGGGGGCGGGATTAGGCGGCAGTCTTGAGTTTAGAGCGGTTTGATGGACGTACTTCTCTTTGGGTTTGAGTCTTTCGAGAAGCAACTGGCGGACGCCGGAGTGAGGGTTGTTGTCACGGCGGAGTTTGAGGCCGCGGCGCGGGTGATACGTGACTCGGACAAGGTTAAGGTGTTTCTGTTTGATTCGCAGCGGCAGGGGGGCTCTGGGTATGACTTGGCCGGGTTGATGCGGGCGACTCATCCTGAGTGTTTGGTTGGACAGGCGAGTCCGGCGGCTCGCTTTTTGGACCTCTCGAAGGGGGCTCCTCGGAAGATGGATTTCCTGTTGGACGATCCTTTTTCGGTAGCTGATGTGTTGGCGCTGATGGCTCGGTACGACCGGGGCGAGGTGGGGCCGCCAGCGGGGTGGGACGGGTGGTTTGTCGATGTCTTGGAGATCGATTTTTCGTCGGTGGATTGCGAAGAGATGGCGTGGGGGCACGAGGCGATGGTTTCGGAGATGCGGACTTGGTTGAGCCCGGAGAACTTTGAGCGATGGATGGCCTTGATCCAGCCCGGGATGGAGGAGCGGATGCGGCTTTGTGAGGCAGAGAAGGCACGCACATGATCGATCTTTAGGGAACGAGAAATGTGTATTCGTTGCCAATTTTGAGAACGTGTGTTTGGATAAGAACGCTCTGTCGGCATACGCGCTCACGCCGGCACGGAACCAGCGGCTACACCTGCCGGTGGCCGGAACCTTGATGCCTTCGCCTCTTGAGGTGGAGGCTGGTTGGAAGCGCTCGGTGGGTTTGCCTCTGCTCGTCGAGTTGATTTCCAAGCAGCTGTCCGCCTTTGCTGAGGTAGTTGATCGGCTCTATAGTGTTGAACGGTTTAAAGCACTTTGCTTCAGAGGTGTTGTAGCGTAGGATTTAGGTAATGCTTGTCTTTCCAGTTTTGATGTTTTCCGTAGGGTTGGCGGGATTTATTGGGATTCAGTTAGCGGGGCCAGCTTATTTGGTGCGGGCGAATCGTCGCCCGCCTTTCTTCTCGTCCTCAAAAATGATGGCGGTATTGTTCGCATTTGGGGTCGCGGCGATGGTGTGGTTGTTGGCTTCGGTGGTGGTGGGGACGCGCCACTTTTCTCCTTGGGTGTTGATGTCCATTGGACCGATTCTGTTGATCGAGTGGTTGCAGGCGAGGCGGATGGCGTTGGCGGAGACTGGGGGCGGTTTGATTCACTTGGCGCGAGGCGTTTTGGTGATTGGGGTTATGGTCGTCAACGTTTTGGTGGCCCCTTTTTAAGTACTGAGTGCGGAGTGCTGAGTGCGTTTCGGCCTGCTCGCGTACGAAACCGCGTTTGTACGCTTCGCGGGATTGGTTTGGGGTGAGGTTTGGCGGAGGAACTCTGTTGGCATACGCGCTCACGCCGGCACGGAACCGGCGGCTACACCTGCCGGTGGCCGGAATATGGATGCCTCCGCCTCTTGAGGTGGAGGCTGCTTGGAAGCGCTCGGTGGGTTTGCCTCCACCGCAAGCAGTTGTTCTGCGTCGGGCTTGACCGACGACTACACCCTTCGGGGTTGGTGGGCGGTTGTTTGGGTGATGGGTCAGAGCGGTCTGGTTATTGGTATCGCTCACGCCGTCATGGAACTGGCGGCTACACCTGCCGGTGGCCGGAAGATTGATGCCTCCGCCTTTTGAGGTGGAGGCGTGTTGGAAGCGCTCGGTGGGTTTGCCTCCACCGCAAAAGGCGGAGGCATGGCGATTGTTTGGGTGGCAGGAGGCTTTTTGGGGCCAGCTCACGGACTAACCGTGCCTCACACAAGGTCCATGTTTGGGACGTTTTTCCTTTTGTGCCAAAAAATTGGCAGTTATATCTTGGCAATTGTGGAAATGTGTGCCAAGATTTTGGCATGAGTTCGGAGGCGAAGGGACTGAGTCGGCGGGAGCGGGAGATTTTGGAGGCGCTTTACCGGTTGGGGCGGGCTTCGGCGGTGGAGATTCGGGAGGAGATGGAGAGTCCTCCTAGCAACACGGCGGTTCGGACTCTGCTCACGATTTTGGTGGACAAGGGGCATGTTCGGTTTGCTCAAGAGGGGGCGAAGTACATCTATGAGCCGGTAGTGCCTCGGGATGAGATGGCGAAGAACGTGATTTCGGGCGTGGTGGATACGTTCTTTGGGGGATCGATCGAGCGGGTGGTGGCGACTTTGGTGAACAGCCAGGAGTCGAAGCTCTCGGACGAGCAGATCTCTCGGTTGGAAAAGATTATTGAGCAGGCAAAGCGGGAGGGGAAATGAGCGCGGTTCTTTGGGTGTTGGGCAAGGCGTTGGCGATTTCTGTTTTGGCTTGGCTGGCGGGTCGGCTGGTGATGCGCGGGCGGCCGGCGGCGGTGCATGTGATTTGGGGACTGGCGTTTGTGGCGATGTTGACCTTGCCCTTCCTGGCCTCGAACGCGGTGCCGAAGGCGACGATTTATGTTCCGAGCGCGGTCAAGTCGGAACCGGCTCACTACGATGTAGAGGAGTCTGGTACGGCGGGAGGCTCGGTGGAGAGAGCGACACCGGTGATGGCGCTTCCTGAAGAAGAGGCGGGCGTGGATTGGGCCCGGATTCTGATGGGGGGCTGGCTGGTGGGTGCGCTGTGGGTGATTGGGCGATCTTTATCTGGACTGTGGTCGCTGCGATCCCTGCGAGTGCGGGCTTCTTATGCCCTGGAACCTGAAGATGTGGGTCTGGACCTCGGCGCGCTATCGGCGCGAGTGGGTGTTCGACGACCCTGGGAACTGCGACAGAGCACGTCTCCCGAATTGGCGACGGCGATGACCTGGGGGCTTTGGCGCCCGGTGGTGCTGTTGCCCGAGGATGCGGACCTGTGGACGGCGGAACGCCGGGAAGCAGTCTTGCTCCATGAACTCGCCCACGTGCGCCGTCGCGACTTTGCCAGTCAGCTGCTGGCGGAGGCGACATGCGCCCTTTATTGGTTCAATCCTCTGGTGTGGTTCGGCGCGCGGGCCATGCGGGAGGCAGCTGAGATTGCCGCGGATCGGAGTGTGCTGGATTCGGGGGTTAAGCCTTCGACCTACGCTTCGGAACTTCTGCAGATGGCGGCGGGTCTCGGCGGACGATCTCTTCAACTTTCTCTTACAGGAGTATCCGTGATGTATTCATCGAAGATCGAATCTCGAATTCAGTCGATTTTGTCGCCCGCGCGCCAACGTGGGTTTACGACCCTTCAGACCTTGGCGTCGTTGGCGTTGGCCGTGGTCGCGGTTTCGGCGCTGGCAGGCGTTCAGGTCACTCAGCAGCCCGGTCACCGCTCGGCGCGGGATAAGGCAGTGGCTTTGGCTAACGTCAAGCAGTTGGGCTTGGCAACCATGATGTATGCCGCCGACTTTGATGACGTGATACCGTACGCGCAATCGCAAGAGACGGCATGTTCCGTGATCTTCCCTTACATCAAAAACAAGAAGGTCTATGAATCGCCTTCCGGGTCTGGTCGATTTCAGTTCAATTTAAAAGTGGGTGGCGTCAATATGGCCGATCTTGTCAGTCCTTCCGAATCACTGATGTGGATTGAGCCTGTGAAGAACGAACCGGCGGTGGCCTATTTGGATGGCCATGCCAAGATCATCACGGCGGATCAGAAGGCGGAGTTCGCCAAGGCTTTGAAGCAGACGTTTAAGCGACGCAAGAATTCTAAACCCTTGCCGAAGAACTACTCGATCAAGTGGTAGCTCAGTTGTCTCACTGGTTATTCTAGGGGTAAGTGGTCGCTTTTGGGCCTGGGGTGGGGAGGAGTGAAGCCATGGGCGGGCCGCCCATGCCACGCTTCACCCCAACGTCCGTATCAACTAAGCGACGCAAGAATTCCCAACCCTTGCCGAAGAACTACTCGATCAAGTGGTAGCTCAGTTGTCTCTCCGCTTATTCTAGGGATAAGTGGTCGTTTGTTGGTCCTGAGGTGGGGAGGGGTGAAGCCATGGGCGGGCCGCCCATGCCACGCTTCACCCATGGTTGCCTGACCGTTTTCGTTGTGATTTATCGGGAGGGCTATGATGGGAACAGTTATGCTGCTTCCGACCTTAATCGCGCTGGCGATGACCCCCTCGACGACTCCAACGGTGGACGTTGTGCTGGCGAAGCCTTCTCGGCGACAGCTGGATTGGCACAAGTTAGAGTATTACGGCTTCGTCCACTTTGGCCCCAATACGTTTACCGATAAGGAGTGGGGCGAGGGTAAGGAAGATCCTAACTTGTTTAACCCGACGGCGCTGGACTGTCGGCAGTGGGTGAAGACCTTTAAAGATGCGGGAATGAAGCAGGTGATCATTACCGCAAAGCACCACGACGGGTTCTGTTTGTGGCCCTCGGCTTACTCGACGCATACGGTGGCGCAGTCCAAGTGGCGAGACGGGAAGGGCGACGTCTTGATGGAACTTCGGAAGGCTTGCAATGAGTACGGGCTGAAGATGGGGGTTTATCTCTCGCCGTGGGATCGGAATCATCCCAAGTATGGGACGCCGGAATATAACCAAGTCTTTGCGAACATGCTGAAGGAGGTGCTGACCAAGTACGGGCCGATCTATGAGGTTTGGTTTGACGGGGCGAATGGGGAAGGGCCGAATGGGAAGAAGCAGGTTTACGATTGGGAACTGTTCAACTCGACGGTTCGGAAATATGCGCCGAAGGCGGTGATCTTTGGGGACGGCGGGCCGGATGTTCGGTGGGTAGGCAACGAGCAGGGTTTTGCGCCGGAGACTTGCTGGGCGACGATTCCGGCGAAGCGGTACGTGCCGGGGACTCCGCTCTCGAATGAGCTTGGCGAGGGCTCCAAGCATGGGGACCAGTGGACACCGGCGGAGTGCGATGTTTCGATTCGGCCCGGGTGGTTTTATCACGCGGATCAGGACGCCCGGGTGAAGTCTCCCGCGCAGTTGATGGACCTTTACGAGCGGTCGGTGGGGCACAACGCTTCGTTCCTCTTGAATGTGCCGCCGGACCGGCGCGGGTTGATTCATGAGAACGATGTGAAGGCATTGATGGGCTTTAAGAAGCTGCGCGATGCGACCTATGGGAAAGGCGCGAAATCTAGTTCGACGGAGTTGAACTTCGACAAGCCGAAAGTGATCGACCGCGTGGTAGTCCAGGAGAAGATCTCGGAGGGGCAGCGGGTAGAGGCGTTTAGGGTCCTGGCGAAGATCGACGGGGTTTGGAAGGAGTTCGCGAAGGGTACGACGATTGGCGCGAAGCGGATTCTGAGGGTTCCGGCGACCAAGGTTTCTAGTCTGAAGGTGGAGGTTACGGAGTCTCAGGCGCCGGCGATGATATCCTCGCTGGCGGCTTATGCGACGCCTTCGGCGGAACAAGACGCGCTTTTGGATACTCCCGAGCAGCACGACAAGCGGATGGCTTGGTTCCGGGAAGCTCGATTTGGGATGTTCATCCACTGGGGGCTGTACGCTGTGCCCGGGGGAGTTTGGAACGGGAAGGATGTGCCGGGGGCGGCGGAGTGGATTTTGAACTCGGCGAAGATCAAGGTCTCGGACTATGAGCCTTTGATCAAGCAGTTCAACCCGGTGAAGTACGACCCGAAGAAGTGGGTGCAGATTGCGAAGGACGCGGGGATGAAGTACATCGTCATCACCAGCAAGCACCATGAAGGATTTGGACTTTGGCCGAGTAAGCAAGGGGATTGGAATATCGCCTCTACGCCCTATCAGAAGGACTTGCTGAAGCCGTTAGCGGCGGCGTGTAAGGAAGCGGGGATCAAGCTTTGCTTCTATCACTCGATCATGGATTGGCATCACCCGGACTATCTGCCTCGCCGGGAATGGGATCCGCGACCGGAGTTGAAGCCGGACTTTGAGCGATACGTGAAGTACATGAAGGCGCAGTTGAAGGAACTGCTGACCAACTATGGGGACATCGGCATTATCTGGTTTGACGGCGAGTGGGAATCGACATGGACGCACGAGCGAGGGAAGGACCTGTATCACTACGTGCGGTCGCTTCAGCCGAACATCATCATCAACAACCGAGTGGACACGGCGCGGGCGGGGATGAACGGGTTTAACACTCGCGATGACGCGGTGGGGGACTACGGTACGCCCGAGCAGACGATTCCGGCGAACGGGTTACCGGGGCAGGACTGGGAGTCTTGCATGACGATGAACGACACTTGGGGATTCAGTTCGCACGACCACAGCTGGAAGTCCGCGCAGAAACTGGTGCAGAACCTGATCGACTGCGCTTCCAAGGGCGGCAACTATCTTTTGAATGTAGGACCAACGCCGGAGGGAGAGATCCCCGCCCCGAGTGTGGAGCGATTGGCAGCGGTGGGAGCTTGGCTGAAGCAGAACGGCGAGTCGATCTATGGATCGCAGGCGGGGCCCTTCCCTCGGGCGGTGAGCTGGGGACGTGTAACGGCGAAGCCGGGGCGACTCTATCTTCACGTCTTTGATCCGGGATCGACGCCAGAGATCGAGCTTCCTGGCTTGAAGGGGAAGATTCTTTCGGTTCGAGGATTGAATGGCGGGCCGGTGGCGCAGTGGCGTGAGGCGGATGGCTCGGTATTCGTTTCCGTTCCTCACGCGGTTTCCACGATGCCGGAGGTGTTGGAGCTTCGGTACGAAGGGAAGTTGACGGTGGAGATTCCGGTTCCGCGACAGAACCCGGATGGCTCTTTGGAGCTTCGTGCGCGGGATGCGAAGGTTAATGGGAACTCGGCGGGGTACGAGCAGGCGAAGGACTGCATTGGGTTCTGGACGGATGTAAAGGACTCGGTGGAATGGGAGTTCGAGGTTCGGCGACCGGGCGAGGTTCGGTTGGAACTGGAGTTGGCCTGTCCGGCGGACTCGGCGGGATCGACGTTTGAGGTCCAGGTCGGCGGACAGACGGTGAAGGGGAAGGTTTCTTCGACGGGGAGTTGGGAGACTTTTCAGAAGGTGGATCTTGGGAAGATCGCGCTGGTGACGCCGGGGCGGATGAAGTTGGTGTTGAAGCCGACGGCGAAGCCGGGGTTGGCGGTGATGAATCTGAGGGCAGTTCGGTTTGTGCCCTCACCCCCATCCCTTCTCCGGTAGGGCGCTCTTTGATTGGGCGTGGAGAATGGGCGCAAATAGAGGCCGCCTCCTCGATGGGGTGATCGGAGGAGGCGGTTAGGGTTTAGGAGTGTCGCGTTTATTGACGCTTGATCTGACGAATCTCTTCGAGCGTGGTTTCTAGAGACTTTCGAGAAGTCTCGGGCGTGGAGATCTCGAAGGGGCGGTTCTGGGTGATGCAGTCTACGAAGTACTTCAACTCGTGGAAATAGCCGCCGAGGTCCGAAATGTTTCCGCCGCCCGCGGCTTCCATCTTGGGAAACTCGGGAACGACCGGGTCCTTTCCGTCTTCGTAGATGGTCATGGGGCCGGCATCCATGATGGCGGCTCCACGCTCAAAGATCGCCCGGAACGCCATTTTGAAGGGAGTGTGGTTCGGGAGATTCCAGCCGCCTTCCAAGTGGGCAACCGCGCCATCTGGATACGTCAGAGTGGCGAAGGCTTGGGAAGGGCCCCGATGATCGACCGTGCCCCATGCGTGAACCGACTTGGGGTCGCCGAGGAGGTAGTGGGCGTAGTCGGTGTCGTGGATGTGCATATCCAGGACGCCGCCGCCGGACTTAGATTCGTCGGCCAGCCAGTTATCGGTGGACCAGAAGGGGAATTCGCCGTATCGAGTGAGATTGATGGAGAGGAGCTTGCCGTACTTGCCCTCGTCTTTCATCTTCTTGAGGAGCGCGTATTCCGGCCAGAAGCGGATGCAGTGACCGATCATCAAGCGGACCCCGGCCTTTTCACAGGCGGCGATCATAGCTTCGGCATCATCCACGGTGAGGGCCATCGGCTTTTCGCAGAAGACATGCTTTCCGGCGTGGGCAACGGCGATAGCGGCATCTTTATGCTCGTAGGTCGGGAGGCAGATATCTACCGCGTCGACATCGTGGTTTTCGAGCATTTCGTGGATCGTTTCGTAGGCGGGAACGCCGAAGTCCTTGGAATAGGTTTCGCGCTTCTCTGCCTTACGATCGACCAGAGCGACAAGTTGGGCATTTTCAAGTAATCCATACACGTTGGCATGCATTCGGCCCATGAACCCGCATCCAACAATCGCAACTTTCAACATATTTCCCCAGAGGTTACTAATCGGTACCTAAATGGCTTCTAAAAGGCGGATGGGCTGGCGGTAAACCTTGGTGATGAGGCCGTTCATTTCATCTGCGCTCATGATGCGTCCGATGTTGAATTGCTCGTTAAAACGATCTTCGCCATAGACGGAACGGATCTCTTCCAGCTTTTCTTCGTAGACTCGCATTTCGATCCCTCGATGCTGTTCACCAATCCGTTCGCGATAGCGTTCGAAGAATCCAAACGTGCGGATGGCATCTTCGGTCAGACCAAGCCCGGCGAGGGCGAGGCCGAATTGCATGAGGAATCGCCAGGTGACCAACTTTTCGGTTGGGGCCGTGCGCAGTCCTTCGACCAGGGTATCGATGGCAGCTTCGTAATTACCTTCCACGTTCTCGAGGCGGCCCTTGACGAGATAGGTCATAGCGGCGCGCCAGCGTTGTTCATACATGTCGATGAGCGAGGCGGCTTCGTCGAGCCACTTTCGGGCGGCTTCGGTCTGCCCGGCGAAGATCGACAGGTTGGCGAGGTTGGTCAGAGCGTGGGCGATTCGCTCAGGGGTGCCTGTCTTACGAGATACCTCGATGCTGCGTTCGTAGTATTCGCGCGCTTCATCGAATTCGCCTTGTTCGATGGAAGCGTTTCCGAGGGCGAGCCAACAGCGTGCGGAGGCGTTCACGTCGTCGAGGGCTTCGGCCAGAGCGAGGTTGGCGTAGAGGATGCGCTTGGACTCTTCGTAATCGCCCCGGCGGTGGGCCTCGAGCTGGAGGATGAACTGAGCCTCCATTTCGTCGAGCTTCGCGTCGTAGGTACGGAATGTGTCGATGACTTCTCGAATCGAGCGCTCGGCGATGATGAAATCGCCGGCGAGCCAGGCGAGTTTGGCGGAGGCGGATTTGGCGCGAGCGTTGAGAAGCAGGTCGATGCCATCAAAGGTGGTGAAGAGGTCCAGCCACTCTCTTCCCTCGGCGAGGAGGCCCTTGCCGACCCAATAACGGGACATGGCGACGGCCATTCGGAGGCCCTCCTCGGATCGCTCGTTCTCGGCGAACCAACGGAGGGCGGCGATACAGTTCGAGTAGTCCAGCGAAACCGCGCGTTCCCACTTGTTCCAGGGGACATTGCGTTCAGTCATCTCTAGGAAGTAATCGGCGTGAAGCCACCCGCATTCGGCGTCCAGGTCAGGAGGAATTAGGCCCTCACCCAGCGAGCGCAGGGTCTCCAACATCGAGAAGCGAATGGCATCGTCGGTGGGCTCGCTGAAGATCATGGAGTGCTCTTCTAGCGTATGGATGGCGGTAATGACGTCTACGCCGGGACATAGACGCGCGGCGGACTCGTAGTCCCAGCCACCGGAGAAGTAAGTCAGGCGAAGGAACACGAATTTTAGGGTTTCGTCCAGGAGCGAGAAACTGCCATCGAAGACGGCGCGGAACGAGCGGTGGCGGGGATTGATGTCTCGGCGGCGGCTAGCCAAGCGGTCCACGTTCTCGCTGATCTGCTCCAGCATTTGGCTGGGGGTCATGACGCGGGCCCAACTGGCGGCGAGCTCCAAGGCAAGGGGGAGCCCTTCTAGGTGCCGACAGAGATCGACGATAGATTTTGCGGTTCGCTCGGTGAGTTGGAAATCGGCTTTGACGGCTTGGGCGCGTTCGACAAAGAGAGCGACGGATGGGTTCTCGGCCAACTCTTTGAGGGTGACGCTGGGTTCCAGATGGGGGACGGAGAGCGGGGTGAGAGGGATCTGAACCTCGCCGTCCAAATTAAGCGGGATCCGCGTGGTTACGATGCAATAGAGGTTTGGTAGGGCCTCCAAGAGCGTCTTGATGGTAGCGCTGCCGAGTTCGGCGATGTGCTCGAAATTGTCGAGAATCAGAACGGCTTTCGGGGTCGAACGAAGGCGCGTCATGGCAGCCTCGAACGAATCGGCTCCTCCCAGTTTGTCCGGCAGGACGACGCGCGATATCTCAACGGGGAGGTCCGAGGCGTCTTCGATATTGGTGAGGGCAATGAAGTACACATGTCCGCCGACCTTCTCTACCAAACGCCATCCGGCTTCGATGGCGAGGCGAGTTTTTCCGCATCCGCCGACGCCGAGAATGGTGATCAGGCGCGACTTGTCTTGGACGATGGCGTCTTCAATAGCCGTGAGCTCGGCGTCCCTTCCGACGAAGGTGCTGACGACCCGCGGGATGGAGGGAATGGGTTCTTCTCGCGGAGTGACTGGGGGCGGGACGGTTTCTGGCGCACGTCGAGATTCCATTACCGGGAGGTCGTCGTCATCGGTGGCAACGGCTCGATTTTCGGCTTGGGCTTCCGCCTTCGTGCGGTACTTTTCGGCGACTTCTGAGGGTTCGTCGTCGAAAGTCTGGAGGGCGCGAACCAGGTCCTCATATTGTTTGAGAGCGCTCTTGGGACGTCCGGCGCGGAGGTAGAGACGCATGAGGATGACATGGGGCGTCTCGTCGTAGGGATCGAGTTGCAGGCGAAGGCGAGCGAATTCGATGGCGGCATCGGGATTGCCAGCCTCAACGTGCGAGCGAATGAGTTCTTGGAGCGCTTGATCGTAGTGATCGGCCAAGTGCATTCGTTTCGAGAAGACCCACTCTTCGTAATAGCCTTCCAGTAGTTCGCCTTTGTAAAGCTCTACGGCATATTCAAGATTCTTAATTTTATCAGCTAGGGATTCGGCCCGCTCGGCCTGTTTGATGGCGCGTTCGAATTCTTCGACATCGCTGCCCACAACTTTTGAATTAATGGCAACGGAATGATGGTCAGTGACGAGTACCGTGCCAGGCCCGAGTTCAGGCGGATGTAGTTGGCGGCGAAGGGAAGAGATGGCTTGGTTGAGGCGATTTCGGATGGCGGTGGGGTCGCCTTCCGGCCACAGCATTTCGGCAAGAGCTTCGCGAGAATGAGCCTTATTGGGGTGCAGGGCTAGGTATGCCAGAAGGGCGCCCGTCTTTTGGGTTTGAAAACGTGTAATGCGACGATCGCCTTGCGCAATCGCCAATCCACCTAGCATCTCCACTCGCCACGGAAGAATCACTACTTGATTTTGCCATTAAATCCGCGTTAGGGTTTTAGGAGACGTTTAGCTGGCGGGATTAACTTGACGGCCTAACCGAGACATCTAGGTAACAAACGAATGATCAAATGGACTTTTACGCTAGGCGCAATTGCGGCGATTATGGCAATTGGCTGTTCTGGCGGCAGCAAGGATTCGGCCTCCAATGACGGGGGCGGTACGAGTGGCGGAGAGCGCAAACTCGAAGTACAGGCTTTTAAAGGTGGCTATGGGATTGACTTCTATCAAGAAGCGGCCAAGGAATACGAAGCTAAGAATCCGGGACTGAAAATAACGGTCGAAGGAAATCCTCGCGTTTGGGAGCAGCTCAAACCCCGTTTTGTAGGTGGCGATCCCCCTGATCTGACTTTCCCCGGCTGGGGAATGGATCATTGGGCGCTGGCGGAAGAAGGTCAGCTACTGGATCTGGACTCGGCGCTGGCTGAAAAGCCTTATGAAGGCGAAGGCACGTGGGGCGATACGTTTGAACCACAGCTTCTAAAGTTGGGCCAGCTTGAAGGCAAGCAGTATGTATTGCCTTATTACGTGATGCTCTACGGTTGGTGGTACGACCCAGGCGTGTTTGCGAAGAACGGCTGGACGCCCCCCAAGACGTATTCCGAACTCCTGTCACTTTGCGAAAAGATCAAGGCCAAGGGGATGGCTCCTCTCACCTACCAGGGCAAATATCCGTATTACATGATTGACGGCATGTTGCTACCGTGGGCGTTGAGCGTGGGTGGTCCAGAGGCGCTGAAGGCGGCGCAAAACATGGAACCGGGCGCTTGGAAGTCGCCAGCAATGGTTCAGGCGGCCAAGATGATCGACGAACTGAACAAGAAAGGGTACTTCGAGAAGGGAGCGGTGGCGTTAACACATACCGAGTCTCAGCAAGATTTCTTGCAGGGCAAAGCGGCGATGATTCCATGCGGTTCCTGGCTTTACTCTGAGATGGAGAAGGTCATTCCTCCCGGAGCCAAGATGCAATTTATGCTTCCGCCGGTGGTGGCGGATGGCAAGGGCGATCCGACGAGTCTGTTGATTGGCATTGAGCCCTGGATGGTTCCGAGCGAAGCGAAGAATCAGAAAGATGCCATTGGGTTGTTCAAGTACATGACTTCGTTGACGAAGGCCAAGGAGTTCGTCGAGAAGAAAGGAACATTGATGGCAATTAAGGGAAGCGATGAAGTGAAGCTTCCTGAGATCTTGGTGGAGCCCGCGAAGTCATTCAAGGCGAGCAAGTACCTGTGGGCAGTACAGTTCCGGCAGTGGTATCCGGCGTTCAGTACCGAGCTTGAGAATGCGCTGACGTCGCTCCTGCAGGGTAACTCGACCCCCGAAGCATTCTGCGACCGAGTAGAAGCGGCGGCAGAGAAGGTTCGAGGGGACGATTCTATCAAGAAACACAAGGTGCAGTAGCTTCCATGAACAAGGCCGTCGAGACTTTGAAGATCGTCGGCCTTTGCATCTTGGCGGCGGTGATCTACGGGATCGTTCACGATCAGATCACCGCTCGCGTCTATTTGCCGTACTTCACGGTGTTTCATCCTCATGTCATCGATTCCGAAGATCCGACGGTGGTGGCGTTGGTTTGGGGGGGTGATCGCGACGTGGTGGGTGGGATTGATTTTGGGATTCCCGTTGGCTTATAGCGCGATTGGTGGACGCACTCGTCCCCTGGCATTTTCGGTGGTGGTCCGCGCGGTGGCGATCTTGTTGATGGTGATGGCGGGCTGCGCGGCCATGGCGGGGTTGGGCAGCTACGCCGTTGGTTTTAGGGCGCCAAGCTTTGTCTATGGGCCCCGCATGGCTTTTGAATCGGACCACGAATTGCGGCGGTTTACGGCGGTTTGGGTTACCCATAACGCCTCCTACTTTGTGGGTTTCTTTGGAGGCGTAGCCCTCTGCTTCTGGGCGCTGTTTAAACGCGGTCGCGATGCGATGGAGAAAGGCTTGTGATGCTTGCAGTTTTGATTTCGATGGCGGTTTTGGGACCGATCCAGGTGGCGTGCGTTGGGGATTCCATCACGCAGGGGCGCGGGGGGATGAACAGCTATCCGGCCCAACTTCAGAAGATCCTGGGCGACCGCTACATCGTGGAGAACTATGGTCGGCAGAGCGCCTCAGTGCTGCCGGGGACTCTGCAATATAGGCGACTGCCTGAATGTGAGTCGGCCCTGAAGTCTCAGCCGAACGTGGTGTTGGTTATGTTAGGGACTAACGATTCTCCGGGACCGAACTGGACCGCGCGACGGCCCGCGTTTACTGAGACCTATCGTTCGCTTGTTCGAGAGTTTATGGGACTGCCGACAAAGCCGAAGGTGGTGATCATGATGCCGCCGCCCATGTTCTTTAGCGAGGCGGATTGGAGGCCCAAAAATTTGGATGAGCAGATCATTCCAGCTTTGGGCGAGGTTGCTAAGGAGTTAAAGCTTGCGACCTTCGACGCTCGGGCGCTCTTCGACGGCAAGGGCGATGTGTTTACGGATCGGCTGCATCCGAACAACTTGGGATTTCGGGTCCTGGCAGAAGCGGTGGCAAAGGACGTTTTCGATACTCCAAAGCGGGAGGCGAAGTTGAAGCGATTGGATTGGGCCAAGGATGCCAAGCGGCAAGTGGTGGTCGATCGAGAGGAGGGGCAGTATTTGGGCCACGTATCGACGACCTTGCTGCCCGACAGTAAGACGATTTTGGCGGTGTATCCGAAGGGGCATGGCAAGGGCGCGATTGTGATGAAGCGCTCTACGGATGGCGGCAAAACGTGGAGCGATCGATTGCCGACGCCGGAGAATTGGGCGACCTCGCTGGAAACGCCGACATTGACGAGGATCGACGACAAGAGAATTATCTTGTGGTCGGGGCTTTACCCGGCTCGCTTGGCAGTTTCCGACGATTTAGGGGCGACCTGGTCGCCGTTGAAACAGGCGGGAGATTGGGGTGGCATCGTTGTCATGGGCGATGTGAAGCCTCTCAAGGACGGGCGATGGTTGGCGCTCTTTCATGATGACGGTCGGTTTTTTAAGCAAGGCGGCAAGTTGGTTCCGACGATGACGCTTTACGAGACGTTTTCGGCGGACAACGGGCTGACATGGTCCACGCCAGAGGCGATCTTTGCCAGTTCGGACGTTCATCTGTGCGAGCCGGGGATGATTCGTTCCGACGATGGGCGGCAGCTGGCGGTGCTACTGCGGGAGAACAAGCGAGTTAAGCCGAGCCACGTCATGTTCACCAACGATGAGGCTAAGACGTGGTCGACGCCGCGGCCGATGAACGAGGCGCTGACGGGCGATCGGCATACCTTAAAGAGATTGGCGGACGGGAGGTTGGTATGCGTCTTCCGGGATATGCAAGACGGGCCCTGGAAAGGAGACTTCGTGGCCTGGGTGGGAAGCTATGAGGACTTGGTGATGGGTAAGCCCGGCCAGATGAAGATTCGGCTCCTGGATAACCAAGACTCGTGGGACTGTGGCTATCCGGGGTTGGAGATTCTGCCTGACGGGACGGTGGTGGCGACGACCTACGGGCATTGGGACAAGGACAAGCCCGCTTATATCAAGTCGGTGAGATTTAACGCTCAGGAACTGAAATAGATTCGCGAGGAGGCGAAGCGTGAAGAAAATCTTGGGATTGACGGCGTTGCTTTTATGGGCGACGGTTGGATTTGCACAGACGAATTGGAAGACGAAACTGAAGGAGGAACTTCCTCTACTGGGTCATCGCAATTGGGTGGTGATTGTTGATTCCGCGTATCCGCTCCAAACCAGCGCGGGTATTGAGACGATCTTCACGGGCGAGGATCAACTGACGGTGGTCAAGGCCGTACTGACGGAACTCAAGAAGCAAAAGCATGTTCGGGCGAATGTGTTCTTGGATAAGGAGATGAAGTTCATCGACGAGAAGGCGGCGCCAGGGATCACCAAGTATCGGAACTCGGTTAGCTCGTTGCTCAAAGGGATGTCGGCGGCTTCAATGCTTCATGAAGACATCATCGCCAAGCTGGACGAGGCGGGGAAGACGTTTCATGTGCTGGTCTTAAAGACTAAGCTCACTCTGCCCTATACCTCTGTGTTTTTGCAGTTGGACTGCGGCTACTGGAGCGGCGATAAGGAATCGGCGCTACGCAAGAAGATGGGCGGCAAGTGAGCGGGAAACGTCTTTCTCGGAGGAGATTTCTGGGCATGGCGGCAAGCGGGGCGGCAGCGATTCCTTTGAAGGGCACGGGGTTGCTACGGATGGCGGGCGAACAGCCGCAGGTTTTGGTTCCGGCGGATAAGGGTCTTTCTGCGTCCTGGATAGCTGGACTCTCCAAGCGGGGCAAGCCGACGGTTTACCGGGGTAAGGCGCTAGGGAATATTGGAATGCCCATTGGGGGCATCGGGTGCGGGCAGGTGTACCTGGGCGGCGATGGTCAGCTTTGGCATTGGGACGTATTCAACCAATTGGCCGAGGCAGATATGGGTGAGATTCGCAATGGATTGCACTATTCGCACCCCTTGCCGGAGCGATCGCCGTTTTCGATGGGCTTCTATTTAGCAAAAGCTACCAAGGCGGGCGATTTATTGGCGGCTTTCGACCTGACGGCGTTTCCCGACACCGCGTTCTTGGGGCGCTATCCGATGGCGGATATCCACTACGGGGAATTTCACCAGATCGACGTTCGGCTGGAAGCCTATTCTCCCTTTATTCCGCTGAACGAGGATGACTCGGGATTGCCGATGGCGATTCTGAGCTATGCCGTCAAGAACACCGGAAGCGAAACGGCGGAAGTGGAACTGGCGGGATGGATGGAGAACCCCGTTTGTCTGTATAGCCGTAACCGACGCTTGGTTCAACTGAAGACCGATGCCAGGACCGGAGATGGTCTTGCTTTCTTCCAGCACTCAGGCTCGGACGCAGAAGGTGGAACCAGTGGGCGCCCGGTGGTGGTGTTCGAGGATTTCGAGAAGGCTTCGTATGAAGGCTGGACGGTGGAGGGTACGGCGTTCGGCGAGGGGCCCATCGAGATTTCGAAGATTCCCCAATATCAGGGAGACGTTCGCGGAAAGGGCAAGCGGGTAGTGAACAGCCATAACGTTCGGCATGGCGAAAATGTGAGTGGCGGTGACGCTCATTTGGGAAGGTTGCTTAGTCGGGAGTTTACGGTTGAGCGGCGCTACATTTCAATGTTAATCGGCGGGGGCGAGCATGCAGGTAAGACGTGCGTCAACCTCCTTGTAGATGGCCACGTGGTGAGGACGGCTACGGGGCAAGATGCCAACGCGATGAGCTGGGTTAACTGGGACGTTCGCGATTTGGAAGGGAAGAAGGCGAGGATTGAGATTTTGGACGCGGAGGCGGGGCCCTGGGGGAATGTGGGCGTCGATCAGATCGAGTTCCGGGACGAGGCGGTTCACGAGGTCGAGAAGCTAGAGGATGAAGGAGACTTCGGAACAATTGGCATCGGGGTTCTTGGCAAGGGCGGGGCAACAAACGCCGGGGTGCGATCGTGGAAAGAGTTTGCCGCCACCTACTTCACGACCGAGGCGCCAAGGGGCGTGGCAGGCAAACGAGTTCGGTTGAAGCCGGGTGAGACTCAGACGGTGACGTTCTTGGTCTCTTGGCATTTCCCCAATCCGAATCGGAAATCGCTTTCGTTTCTGGAAGGACACGAGACGTTCAAGCGATACTACGCGAAGCGATTTTCGGACGCGCGTGAGGTGGCGGTGTACGCGGCCAAGAACTTTGTCCGGCTCAGTCAAGAGACTCGGCGGTGGACGGAGACTTGGTACGATTCCACGCTTCCGTATTGGTTTCTGGATCGGACGATGGCGAATACATCGACCCTTTCGACTTCAACCTGCTACCGATTCGACGATGGTCGGTTTTACGGTTGGGAGGGAGTTTATTGCTGTGCGGGGACGTGCACTCATGTATGGCAATATGCCCAGGCGATGGGGCGACTGTTTCCGGCGTTGGAGCGAGACCTGCGAACTCGAGTGGACTACGGCATCGCCTATCACGAGAACGGTGCGCTGGGTCATCGGGCAGAAGCGGCGCAGGGACCAGCGACGGATGGTCAATGCGGGACAATCTTACGGGTTTACCGAGAGCATTTGATGTCGAAGGATTCAGGGTGGCTGAAGGCTTTTTGGCCAAGGGTAAAGCAGTCGATCCGGTTCTTGATCGAACAAGATCCCAATCAAGATGGGATTTTGGAAGGTCCGCAGTTCAATACGTTGGACGCAACCTGGTTCGGCAAGATTTCGTGGATCAGCAGTTTGTACGTGGCGACCTTGCGGGCGGGGGAGGCGATGGCCGCAGATATGGGAGATGCGACATTCTCGTCCCTGTGCCGGACCATCGCAGAGCGGGGCTCGCGTCACTTAGTGGACGAGCTCTTCAATGGCGAGTATTTCATTCAAAAGACCGATACAAATCACCCGAGAGCGATCAACACGAACAATGGGTGCCATATCGATCAGGTGTTTGGTCAGTCGTGGGCGTGGCAGGTGGGGCTACCTCGGGTGGTTCCGCCGACGGAGTCCAAAAAGGCGCTTGAGGCGCTGTACCGTTACAACTACGCTCCCGATGTAGGCAAGTACCGGCAATCGATGAAGGATATTCGGGGGGGCCGGTGGTACGCGCTACCAGGAGAGGCTGGGCTACTCATGTGTACTTGGCCGCGAGGAGGCTCCAACAAGGCGCCAGGAGAAGGTCAGGAGGACTGGGCGGTCGGTTATTTCAACGAGTGCATGACAGGGTTCGAGCACCAAGTTGCGGGGCATATGATCTACGAAGGAATGGTGGATCAGGGCCTCATTGTGGAGCGGACAATCCACGAACGATATCGCGCGGAGCGTCGCAATCCCTATAACGAAATCGAATGCAGTGACCACTACGCCCGGGCGATGGCTTCATACGGGGTCTATCTGGCGGCATGTGGGTTTGAGTACGACGGGCCGAAGGGGTGGCTTACGATCCGGCCGAGAATCGGCGCGGAAGACTTCCGGGGCGCGTTTACGGTCGCGGAGGGTTGGGGCAGGTTTTCGCAGACGGCATCGAAGAGCGGAATGACGGTGGAATTGGTCGTGAAGTGGGGCAAACTGCGGTTATCCAAGTTGGTTCTATCCGTGGGAAGTCGGCAGTTGATCAGTGCGATAGTTGGCAATCTGAAGGCGCCCGCCGTGTTGAATGAGTCAACCGGAGAGGTCATCTTCAAGAAGCCTATCGATTTGGCGACGAACGATCGGATCGTTCTGACGTTCAAGTAACGCCCAGAGGTAGTTGGATAAGGCATTCCCCAACAAAATTGCGATTTTGCCCCCGATTAGTTACACGTTCATCTTGCCTCTATCCATTTTGTTTTAGAATGGGTACGGCACCTGCTTTCGGAGACTGGCATCAAAGCCGAAATCAAACGTTTGAATCCGGTTGGGGCAACGACAACTTGGCCCCTTGCCTTAGGCATTGCCGTTCTGGGAACGGTGATGGCTACTGTTGCCCGATTTGCACTGATCCCGGTGCTTGGCGCACGGTCTCCCTTTATGATGTTCATTTTGGGCAGCGCCTTCTCGGCTTGGAAGGGCGGTTGGCGGGCGGGAGTGATCGCGATGATCGTTGGGGCGATTATCGTTTTTGGCTTTATCGATCCCAGTCAAGGCGATAGCGCGAAGAGCATTCTGGCGGATATCTCCCGACTGGGAATGTTCTTTACGACATGCGGTGTGATCGTGGCGTTGATGTCTCATCTCCAGGTGGAAAAGGCAAAGCTCGCTTTGGCGAGAGGAGCGTTGGAAGAGGTGAACCGCGATTTAGAGAACCGGGTGTTGGAGCGAACAGAAAGCTTGGTGCAAGCTCATGGCGAACTGCAGACGATCACTCATGCGGTAGCGCATGACGTTCGGGCTCCGCTCCGCGCGATCATCGCGAATTCGGTGATGCTTCAGAGGGAGTATGCGTCCGTGCTGGACAAGGACGGACTGCAGATGTTGGAACGGCAACGACAGAACGCCTTAAGGCTCTCAGACTTGGTTGACAAGATGCTGGAGTACACGCGTCTGAGCCGGTCAGTGGCGAAGGTAGAGCCGGTTGAGATATCGCGGCTGGCAAAGGACATTGCGGCGGACTTGAAGATTCGGTACGCAAATAAGTCGATCACTTTCGATTTGCCGGGGCCAGTCACCGTGTATGCAGATGCGACGATGATGGGCTGCGTGCTGGAGAATCTGTTGGAGAACTCCTGTAAATACTCCTCCTCCTCCGGGACGACGGTGACGATGGCGATTCAAAAGGAGGCGGGAGGCTTCTCGATCACAGTGGAAGACACGGGGTTGGGATTCGATCCTCAATTCTCAGAGCAGATATTCGAACCGTTTCAGCGGCTGGGAGATCGCCCTAAGATCGAGGGAACCGGCATTGGCTTGGCGAACGTTCGGCGAATCATGAAGTTGCACGGAGGATCCGTAGAGGCATCGAGCGAGGGAGAGGGCTGCGGGGCGACCTTTCGCCTTTGGCTTCCCCAAGGCGAAGCGATTTCTCATTCCGCTTAAGCAACCCTTTAGCCCGATTTTGGGAAAGCGGAGCAATCTGTTGGTATGACATCGTTGGCGATTCTCGCTGTCTTAGCGCAATCGGAGTTGCGCATTCCTGGCTTTACCGCATATTTGAGCCCCAACCCAGAGGCGTTCGAGGTGAGCGAGCGGCGGGGAGTGGTGGGTTGGAACGATCCGGCCACTCATATTTTGTGGTTCGGAAAGTTTGCGCAGTCTGGAAACGTAAAGGTTGAAGTGCAGATCACCGGAGGAAAGGGCGCGGGCTCTTCTTTCCGGATGTCGTTCGCTGGACAAACGAAAGTGGCGAAATCCGATGCGAGCGGCTCAGTGGACTTCGGAGTTTTCAAACTTGGAAAGGCGGGGTATCAAAAGTTTGATTTGAGCGCCTTGGGCAAAAAGGGGACGGCGTTTGGAACGCCGAGCGCGTTGGTTTTGAGCGGTCCGGGTACGGCAGGCGCACACTTCAATGTGGAGTCACGGCGCAATGCGGCCTCCGTGCATTTGGGATACCCGACACCGGAGGACGCGAAGGTGGTGAAGTTCTACAATGAGGTCACGGCGAAAGAAGATCCGCTTCATACCTACTACTGTGCGATCGGGTTCCGGCGCGGCTACTTCGGCATGCAAGTGAATAGCCCGACTGAGCGACGCATCATTTTCTCCATCTGGGACAGCGGAAACGAGGCGAACGATCGCGATAAGGTCGGCGCGGAGGATCGGGTAAAGCTGTTGGCCAAAGGGCCGAACGTAGTGGCCGGAGACTTTGGCAACGAAGGAACCGGGGGACATAGCCACGAGGTCTACAACTGGAAGAAGGGGCAGACGTACAAGTTCCTGGTGACCGCCAAGCCGGAAGGAACGGCGACGATTTACTCCGGTTACTTTTTCTTCCCAGAGAAAAAGGCGTGGCAACTGATCGCCAGTTTCCGAGCGCCGAAGGATGGCGGATACCTGCGAGGGTTCTATTCGTTCGACGAGAACTTCTGGGGAACGAACGGGTATCTGTTGCGCAAAGCCGAGTTTGGGAACCAGTGGATGCAAACTGAGGATGGAACCTGGACGGAAGTGACGAAGGCGCGGTTTACTCACGACCCAACCGGAAAAGAGGCTCGCAAGGACTACTCGGCAGGGCCCAAAGGGACGGCTTTCTTCCTTGCGAATGGTGGATTCGAAGATAACGGTGTCAAGTACGGCGACACCTTTGAGCGGAAGCCAACGGGCCGAAAGCCCGACATTTCCACGCTCCCCAACTAAGTGGTCTTCACCCGTCACGTAGGTCCTAGCCGACTTACGTGACGAATTGGGTATACTTATCCCAAGCCAAATTCAGACCCACGGTCTGGAACGGGGGACCCATCCGAATGGGGTGAATCGCGATTACGCGTAGAGCGACTCTGGCTCGAACCCGTCAGCTAACCTCGTCGGCTTAAGAAGAGAGGACCTCTAGTCTCGGATCGGCGAGAGCTAGGCCCTCCAGGGATAAACACCATGGAGGTAACGATTGCTTATTGAATCATCGGTTCGGCAGGCTGCCGAAATCGTTGAAATCAGTCATGTTGGCGGTATTGGCAAGGCTCGGAAGCTTCTGAGGCTGGCCCGTGATATCCGCAAAAAAACCAAGCACCTCGGAGCTTTATGCATCCGCTTGGCGCATAACGGCGAATGGGTTCGAGCCAACCGATTTCGGCAGGCATTCGAACGCCTCAGTGAACTTCACGACGATCTTCGCGAAAAAGCCCGCATTGCACTTCGACAACCGTCGGAACTGGCGTATGACGCTAAGCCGACCCCGACCCCATTTACATCTTTATCTGTACAGGAGGCCCGTAAATGAACCCCGTTGCGCACTTTGAAACCAACGCCCGTAGGATTTGGACGTCGAGAGTTAGTCCCGATCAGAAAGCTAGGCAGCTCACCGAGCTCAGCGATAGGATCGCGGCTTACCTGAGCCGATTGGAAGAGCTTCCGCCGGAGCGGCGCCAAAACGATGAATGGGTCAAGGCCGCTGTGGACCGCGCGCGCAAGTACTTAGAGGCATTGGCCACCGATGTCCGCCACCTCGCCCTGAACTGCCGCGAAGTTACCACTAACTAAAAATTAGGCCCGATAGGGTGGCGGCAGCCCCGGCAATGACGCCGAGAGAACCTCTGGATGCCGCCATCCTGACACTCCTTTAGGCCACATCCTGCTTCTCCAGCAGGGCTTTGTAAGTTTCTCCCCAGTCTCTCATCATGATGAGCACGGGTTTGAGCGATCTTCCGAACTCGGTGAGTTCATATTCCACCCTCGGCGGGACCTCGGCATAGACCGTTCGGGTCAGGACGCCGTCTTCTTCTAGCTCTCTCAATTGCAGCGTGAGCATGCGTTGGGTGACATTGGGCAGGCGCTTTTTTAACTCCCCGAATCTCATTTTATGGTGAAGGAGATAGAAGACGATCACCGCCTTCCAGCGTCCGCCGATAACGTCCAAGGTCGCTTCGACCGCGCAGCCCGTTCGAGAATTGTATTCGCGTGCTTTCATCGATTTTGAACTAATAGTATCAAAAGTGATACTACCGATCATGATTGTGCTTACTTGCATTATAGAGCATAGGCATTCATCATGGGCTTATGAAGAGCTATGTGCTGAAGGAAGCCCCAGGGTTTGAATCCTTGGATTTGGTGGAGAAGGAGTTGGGGCCGATTGGGCCACACGAGGTCCGCGTCCGGGTGCGGGCCATTTCGCTGAACTATCGAGACTTGATGGTTGCAAAGGGCGCTTACGGGACGAAAGGGTTTCAGCCAGTTGTCCCGGCTTCCGACGGGGCGGGCGAGGTTGTGGAAGTTGGAAGTGCGGTGACCCGGTGGAAGGCGGGCGACAAGGTGGCGGGGATCTTTATGCAGACCTGGCTGGCGGGACCTCCGGCGGCTTCCTATGCAGCCTCGGCGCTGGGTGGAGCGATCGACGGGATGATGGCGGAAGAGGTGGTTCTTCATGAGGATGGATTGGTCGCGATTCCAGCGGGCTATTCGTTTGAAGAGGCGGCGACTTTGCCTTGTGCCGCGGTGACGGCTTGGAACGCGTTCTATGGTTCGGGGGCGCTGAAGGCGGGCGACACGGTGTTGCTTCAGGGGACGGGCGGAGTTTCGCTCTTTGCGCTCCAGTTGGCGAAGGCGGCGGGGGCGCGGGTGATGATCACTTCGAGTTCTGACGAGAAACTGGTCCGGGCGAAGGAGTTAGGGGCGGATGAGACGATCAACTACCGAACGAAGGAGAATTGGGAAGTTGAGGCGTTTCGACTGACGGACTCTCGGGGCGTCGACCAGGTTGTGGAGGTTGGTGGGGGCGGGACCCTCAATCGGTCGCTGAAGGCGGTCCGCTACGGAGGAACGGTGAGCGTCATTGGGGTGCTTTCGGGGACTAGTGGAGAAGTGGCGACGCCTCTGATATTGGGCAAAGCGATTCGCGTTCAGGGGATCTATGTGGGGTCGCGGACGATGTTCGAAGATATGAACCGCGCGATTGAGGCGAACGGGATTCGACCGGTGATCGATCGGGTGTTCGAGTTTAGCGAGGCGAAGGCGGCTTACGAGTACATGGAGAGCGCACAACACTTCGGGAAGATCGTGATTCGAGTTTAGGGCAGGGGTTGGAGGTCCGGGGTGACCCAACCGTACCGGGCCTCCACACTCGTGATCCGGTCGTAGGTGTAGTACTGGAAGATAAAGCCCTTGTCAGCGAAGGCGGTCAGGACATCGTTTACGGCTTGAAGTCGGCTGAGAGTGGGGGCGGAGTTCAGCCGGTGCTGGATCATGTGCGCCCAGAAGCGGGTGATGGATTCGTGGTAACCCATCATGGGCGTGGTTTCTACCCCGTTTGCTTCGTTCAGTCGCTGGATGCCGGTGCGGATATCATCGAGGGTTCGTCCGCCGAGGAGAAAGAGGGTGGCGACGGCGAGGTGCTCTCGGTGGAGCCATTCTGGGCGGGGGATGGCGGCGGACTCAAAGCGGGTGAGGAGAGTCTCCAACTCCTCCTCCGTGTAAAAGAGGATTAGTTCCATTTGTGGTTTACGCGTTTTGAGCTTGGGGCGTAGTGCGGGCGTTGGCTAAGGACGTTTGGAACTTCTGTCCAAAGAGCACCAGGTCGGCCTTGAGCCAGATGATGAACTTGGCGGCGAGGACGCTGACGGTAAGCAGGATGGCGAAGGCCCACACGGGAGCGAGGGGGAGTTTGCTCAGGAGGCCGGAGAGACGCGGGCCCCCGGAGAGGTAGAGGAGCATCGGGTGGATGAGGAAGAGGACGAGGGAGATGCGTCCGAACTTGGCGAGGGTGGGGCCGATTCGAAGACTGGCGAGTTGCTTGGCTTTGGCGACCAGGATGAGCGCCATTCCCATGGTGTAGCAGGAGATTGCGAGGTTGTAGAGCATGGTATTCACCGGATGCCCCAACAGGATTTCGATGGAAATGAAGACGTAGGCGACGCCCCCCAAAGCCGCGAAGGATACGATGGGCCACCAGTTCTTGTTGACGGCCTCTTTGAATTGATCCCAATGGGCACCCGCCCAAGCCCCAATGACAACGGGTGGGAGATACCAAAGGATAAGCGAGCCGGGATTGGCGAATCCCCACCAATACTTCTGGAGCAGATAGACCGCGAACTGGGCCAATGCGGCGGCGATGACGGAATGTCCGAAGGTCTTTATCTTCTTTGCGGCAAGGAGGACAAGCGGGAAGGCGATTGAGAGCTGCAGCAAGATGGACATGAAGTAGAGGTGGAAATAACCTCGACCCCAGAGGATGTTTCGAACCCATTCTCTGGGGTCCAGAAGCACCATTGGGCCGCTCACCTCACCGATTAAGGGAAGATTCCAGGTGTAGGTGACCATGTCTGATCCCGTCTTGATGATGAGGGCGCGGAAGAAGACATAGGCAACGGTCCACAAGAGGTATGGCCAGAGGCTGCGGGAGGCTCGGCGAAGGGCAAAGCGACGCCAGTTGGGTCGGTCCGCTTTGACTAAACTGCGGGCGAGGAGCAAGGCCGAGATAAAGATAAATACCGGGACGGCGAAATGGAGGATGCGGTTGATCAGGATGAGGCTCCACCATTCAAACGAGCCTTCTACCGTGTACTTTCGAGCGCTGTGCGAGGTGGAGTGATGGATCATCACCTCGAGAATGCTGATCCCTTTGACGACGTCAAAAGCGATGTCTCGGGGGGCGGGCATGGGAGAGACTATAGCCCGATTCGAATCCGCCGCGGGCGCTTCGGAAACAGGGGTCGGTAAGGACGGAGCCTGCGGCATCAATGACAAGACGTACGAAATGAGGCTGGGTTTGCTCTTTTTTGAACCCATTTAGCCCTTTATTGGGAAACTGGTGTTATGTTCGCCGTGCTCGCATCGCTGGCAGTGTTCGCCAGCGGCCAAACTCAGGCCATGCCTGTCATCGTGCCTCAGCCGCTTTCGGTTAAGCCTGCCGAAGGCCACTTTACGATTAAGCCCGACACCGTCATTGCCGCCGGAAAGGATTGCGAGGCGGTGGCGCGGACCCTGCAGGAGTTCCTGCGTCCGGCAACCGGCTATGCGCTGGATATTCATGGTCGGGGAGGGAAGAACGCGATCGTTCTTCGACTGAAGGAGAAGAAGGAGCGGGGGCCGGAAGGGTATTCGCTGAAGGTCTCCAACGACCAGATTGAGATTGAGGCGAACGCTCCGGCGGGCCTATTCTATGGATCGCAGACGCTTCGTCAGCTTCTCCCAGTGCAGATCTATCGGAAAGCGCCGGTGGCGGGAGTTGAGTGGACGGCGAATGCGGTGACGGTCGAGGACTCGCCGCGATTCCGATGGCGGGGCGGGCACTTGGATGTGTGCCGAAACTTCATGCCGAAGGAATTTGTGATGAAGTACATCGACCTGCTGGCGCTGCACAAGATGAACGTCTTCCATTGGCACCTGACCGATGACCAGGGGTGGCGGATTGAGATCAAGCAGTATCCGAAGCTGACAGAGGTTGGCGCGTGGCGAAAGAACACGATGACCAAGTACAGCCCGGCAGAGTACACGAACAAGCCTGCGGGTGGGTTCTACACGCAGGATGACGTTCGGGAGATCGTGGCGTACGCGAAAGAGCGGTTCGTGACGGTGCTACCGGAGATTGAGATGCCGGGGCACAGTCAGGCGGCGATTGCGGCGTATCCGTGGTTAGGCAACGACCCGACGAAGCAGCTTGACGTGGCGACGAAGTGGGGCGTGATTGAGAATGTCGTCAACGTGGAGGACAGCACGATCAAGTTCTTCCAGAACGTGTTGGACGAGGTGATGGATCTCTTCCCGGGCTCGTTCATTCACATCGGCGGCGATGAATGTCCGAAGGTGCAATGGAAGGCGAGTGAGAAGGCCCAGGCGAAGATGAAGCAATTGGGAATCACCGACGAGCATGGCTTGCAGAGCTGGTTCATCAGTCAGATGGACAAGTATCTGGACGCGAAGGGTCGGCGGTTGATTGGCTGGAGCGAGATTTTGGAAGGCGGTCTGGCAGAAAAGGCAGCGCTGATGGTTTGGCTGGGCGATGACGGCGCAATGCAGGCGGTGTCCAGCGGGCATGACGTGGTGATGGCGCAGAACAGCTCGACTTACTTTGACTACTATCAGTCGAAGGACAAGGATAAGGAGCCGTGGGCGATTGGCGGGTTCTTGCCGATCTCCAAGGTTTACGCCTACGATCCAGTCCTGCCGAAGATGACGGATGAGCAGTCCAAGCACGTGCTGGGCGTTCAATTCCAGTGCTGGACGGAGTACATCCGCGATCCGAAGTATGCCGAGTACATGATCTTCCCCCGGGCTTGCGCGCTTTCGGAAGTGGCGTGGTCCAGTAAGGCGAATAAGAACTACGATCGGTTCATGGCGGGCTTGCCGACGCACCTGGAACGGTTGGCGGGGCTGGATGTGAACTACCGAAAGCTCGATCCTCCGACCCCGCCACCGGCGGCGACTTGGAAGTCGGGCGAGATGAGCGAGCAGTTCCAGACGAAGACGTGGGACGTGACGCGATCCATTGATGGCGCGGGAACCTACAACGTTGAGTTTCAATACACGGGCGGGGCGCATCGGCTGGACATTGAGTGGGCGGAAATCTTGCAGAACGAGGCGGTGGTGGCTCGGGACGCTCACAAGGGGACGACAGGAGCCCGGGATCAGGGGAATGACTACACCTTCCGAATTCCTTCCGTAGCGGCGGGGGCGAAGTTCACGTTGCGGGCGAGCGTTCGGACCGATGAGGGGAATGACTCGAATGGGGAAATTCGAGTTAGTAGGCGTTAGGGGCCGCTGCGCGGAGGCGTTAGGTTTTAGGGACGAGGAGCGAAGATGATTGGGGTTTTGGCGAGTTTGGCGGTGATGGCAAATGGGTTTGGGGACATGAAGATGTGGTACCGACAGCCAGCAGATACGACTCCTACGGTCCGGACCGAGAGGGTGGGGACGGGGGATGAGCGGGGGTGGTTGCAGGCGCTTCCGATTGGGAACGGGCGCTTGGGCGCGATGGTGTTTGGCGGGGTGGATTTAGAGCGCATCCAACTGAACGAGGACACCATTTGGGCAGGGCCGCCAAACCCGGTGCAGCCGGCGGACTCGGCGAAGTGGATTGCTGAGGCTCGCGAATTGATCTTCCAAGGGAAGAACGCGGAAGCGCAGAAGATCATGCAGGACCACGTGATGGCGGACTCCGAAGGGACTCGCAGCTATCAGACCTTGGGGGACCTGTGGATTAAGTTTCACTACACCAAGCGGGAGATTTCCGCGCCGATGGCGGTGGCCAACAACCAGACGGTGGTCTTTCGCACGGCGCTAACCGTGGATGATCCCGGGAAGTACTCCCGAATCGAGTTGAGCCCGATTGATGACGATTCGACGATTTATCTGAACGGGGAAGTGATTGGCAAGACCAATCAATACGACAAGCCTTACTCCTTTTTATTGGGTAGTCGACTGAAGAAGGGGCGAAATGTCTTGGCGGCGGTGGTCCACAACGGCGGGGGCGACGGAAACATGGCGGCCCGCGTGAAATTGGTGGGCGATAGCACGCCGAAAGACTATCGGCGAGAACTTGATTTGGACTCGGCGGTGACCTCCAGCAGCTATACGGTGGATGGAGTGACGTTTAAGCGCGAGGCGTTTGTTTCTCCGGTTGATCAGGTGACGGTGATTCGGCTAACGGCAAGTAAGCCGGGCGCACTGTCGTTCGACCTTGGGTTTGACCGACCGGGGACCTCGCATAAGACGGTTGCGGTTGGAAATCATCGGCTTGTGCTGAGCGGACAGGCTTCCCATAACGGCGGACATTTGGGGACGAAGTTCGACGCGGTGATCGATGCGGTCTTGGACGGAGGCGTCAGCGTTGCCAAAGGCGCGGGGCTGGAGATTCGGAAGGCTAATTCAGTGACCTTCTACTTGGCCGCGGCGACAGATTACAACCGGTTTGAACCGGCGAAGCCCTTGACTCTGGATCGGATGGCCAAGTGCGAGACGACGTTGAAGGCGGCGGAGGCGAAGGCCTACGGAAAGTTGAAATCAGCGAGTATCGACGAGCATCGGCGGTTGTTCCGGCGAGTTTCGTTGGACCTTGGCGCCCAGCCAAATAAGCCGACGGATGAGCGGCTGGACGCAGTGAAGGCGGGAGCGACGGATGCGGGATTGGAGGCGATGTACTTCCAGTTCGGTCGGTATCTGTTGATTTGCTCCAGCCGTCCGGGGGACATGGCGGCGAACTTGCAGGGAATCTGGAGTCCTTACATCTCCGCGCCCTGGAATTCCGATTACCACTTGAACATCAACCTTCAGATGAACTATTGGATTGCCGAGGTTGGGAATTTGAGCGAGTGCCATTTGCCGATGTTCGACGTGCTGGAAAACATGCGTCCGGCGGGGCGCGAATTGGCCCGACGGCTAGGAAGCGAAGGGATTGCGATGGGGCACACGTCGGATGGTCCAATGTGGACCGCGCTGGCCGGGCAAACGGTTTGGGGATGCTGGCCGCACGGAGCGGCATGGTGTAGCGAGCACTTTATGGAGCACTACCGCTACACGGGGGATAAGACCTTCTTGCGGGAGCGCGCCTATCCGTTCTTGAAGGAGTGCGCTGAGTTCTATTTGAAGTGGCTGGTGAAGGACCCGGAGACCGGGAAGTTGGTTTCGGGACCGACGACCTCGCCGGAAAACTGGTACCGCACGAAGGATGGTCGCGATCTGAACGTGAGCATGGGGAATGCGATGGATCAGGAGATCATCTGGGAGACCTTTACGAACACGTTGGAGGCGGCGGATTTGTTGGGAGTGAGCGACGAATTCACCGGCAAGGTGAAGGCATCTTTGGCGAATTTGGCAATGCCGAAGATTGGTTCGGACGGCCGCATCTTGGAGTGGGGCAAGGAGTATGAGGAGCCAGAGCCGGGGCACCGACATAGTTCTCACCTCTATGGGCTGTACCCATCACACCAGTTCACGAAGTCGAAGACACCCGACTTCTTTGAGGCGGCGCGGAAGTCGATGGAATATCGGTTAGCGCATGGTGGCGGTCACACGGGGTGGTCCCGAGCCTGGATCATCAACTTCTTTGCTCGATTCCAGGACGGTGAGAAGGCGCATGAGAACGTGCGGCTGCTTTTGGCCAAATCGACGTTGCCCAACCTGTTCGACGATCACCCTCCGTTCCAGATCGATGGCAACTTCGGCGGGGCGGCGGGTATGGCCGAGATGCTGCTGCAAAGCCAAGAAGGTTTCTTGAATCTGCTTCCGGCGTTGCCCAAGGCGTGGCCGACGGGATCTTTCAAGGGGCTTTGCGCTCGGGGTGGCTTTGTGCTCGACGCGGATTGGAAAGACAGCCAGTTGAAGCGCGTTCAGATCGTTTCCAAGTTGGGGGGCGAGTGCGCGGTGAAGACGAAGGCGGCCGAGTGTCGGCTGGAGGGTGATGGCTCGGGGTACAAGCGGCTTTCGCCCGATGCGAACGGCGTGGTGCGGTTTGATACTCAGGTGGGGAAGACGTACCGGTTGAGCTTCCACGAGGAGTGAAACGCATCGATTAAGACAAATGCGTCGTCTTTTGCTATACTTTGCCCTGCCCCATGCTTTCACTCGACGACGCCCGCTCGATTGCTAATCATTTCCATATTGAACAGCCCTTCGAAATTGAATTCTTCGAAGGGCGGGGAAATATCAACCTCGATACGCTGTTAGTTTCGGCGGGTCCAGAGAAGCGGGCTTATCTCCTTCAACGCGTGAACCCCGACGTGTTCGCGTTAGCGGACCGGGTGATGACGGGGATGATCGCCTCGATCGAGGCACAGAAGCAGTCGTTGCACCAGGGGATCGCGGCCGAAACGGGTTGGCAAGTTCCCGAACTCATTCCGACGAAAGACGGGCGGCTGTATCACGAAGAAGGCGGCATCTGGCGAATGATGCTGTACATCGAGGGGACGGTCAGCTACAAGAGCCTCTCGGAATTGCCCAAGCACCGACAGACAGAAGCCGCCTACGAGGTGGGTCGAGGGCTGGCGATTTACAACGACTTGACGGCAGGGATTGAGGCGGAGACGCTGCCGACGGCGTTGCCGGGTTACCGAAACACCCGGATTTATTTCGATCAGCTTGATGCGGCTCTGGAAGGGTGCCGAAGTCTGGAAGAGACGGCGCACCGATTGCCGGAGGACGATGAGGTTCGGGCGGCGGTGGAGAAGCACTTTATCTGCATTGCAGAAGAGCAGGAGCGGTTGGCGCGGGTGAACGATCCGGAGTTACAGCCGTTCATTCAGACGGCGCTCAAGTATCGCGACCTTGCTTTGTCCATGACGTCCGCCCGGGAAGAAGGGAAGATTCGGTACACGGCGATTCATGGCGATACGAAGATTGAGAACTTCCTTTTCGATGCTCAATCCGGGCAAGTGATGGCGCTGGTTGATCTGGATACCGTGATGCCGCTGACCTGGTTGGCGGACTGGGGGGACATGGTCAGGTCGCTTGTCAATGTGGCGGGCGAGAAGGAGCGCGACTTGGCGAAGGTTCAGGTCGATAAGGATGTTTACGCGGCGGTCACGGAGGGCTTTCTGAGCACGGCCTCGACGGCAACTGAGGAAGAGATCGCCTTGATGCCGCGCGCGGTTCAGGTGATTACCTTGGAATTGGGCGTGCGATTCCTCTCGGACTACCTACGGGGCGACACATACTTCCAGTTGGGAGTCAACGACCCTCGCGACCTGAACAAGGTGCGGGCGATGGTGCAGATTCAGTTGTTCGAGCGATTGCTGGAGCACGAGCCGGAGGCGAACGCGATTTTGGAAGCGTACGCGGATCAAGTACCTACGATTTAGGCCGGGGTTCCGTTCCTCATGCTGCCCCATTTGCAAGTTTGACGACTTCGACTACCTGCTGGCGGTCGATAAGGTGGAATACGGACTCCTTGGGGAGGCTGGTGGGGGCGTATTCGATTTCGGGATTGCCGAGGGTGGAGGGGTCGGTTTGTTCGAGGAAGGGGGCGAGGTGGACGCAGTAGCAGCCGGTTTCCTTCAGGAACTCCACGACGTTGTGCATGCGCAGACCTCCGGCGGGGAGGATCTCGATGCGTCCGGCGGCTTGTTCGACGAGCTTCTTGATGAGAGGCGCGCCATCGGAGGCAAAGGCTCGTTGGCCGCTGGTGAGGAGGCGGGTGATGCCGAGGTCAATGAGCTGTTCGAGGGTGTCTTCGGGATTGGGGACGACGTCGAAGCAGCGGTGACAAACTTTGTCTTCTGATCCGCAGAGTTCGACGAGTTGTTTCATGCGGGCGGCGTCGAGGGTTCCGTCTTCTTTCAGGACACCGAAGACGAGGCCGTTGGAACCGTGGGCCATGAGCTGTTCGGCATCGGCGAGCATCGTGGCGTATTCGGCATCCGTGTAGGCGAAACCGGCGCCTCGGGGGCGGACCATGCTGACGATGGGCAGGGGCATGCGTCGCTTGGCTTCGATCAGCGTGCCGATGGACGGGGTGAGACCGCCGACGGTGATGGCTCCGCAGAGTTCGATGCGATCCGCGCCTCCGGCATGGGCTTCCAGGCAGTCATCAACGGAACAACAAACGATCTCGACGGGGATCTTCGGCATTCCCCAATTTTAGATTCTGAAGCGAAGGAATTACGCGGTCTGGCGTAACTCGCTGGCGTGGAAGCACTGGTTTCGGCCGAGGCGCTTGGCGGTGTAGAGGGCGGCATCGGCGAGAGCGACGAGTTCAGCCTTGTCGTCGATCATGGGGGAGAGCGTGGAGACGCCGAAACTGGCGGTGACGGTCCGATAGGGCCACTTCTGGTCTTCGATGATCTTTCGGAACCGCTCCGCGGCTTCCATCGCGCCTTCGGTATCGGTTTCGGGGAGAACGATGACGAATTCTTCGCCACCGTAGCGTCCCACGAAGTCAGAGGTTCGGGCGACGGCGAGGAGGGCATCCGCAACTCCCTTGAGAACTTTGTCTCCTGCCTGGTGGCCAAAGTCATCGTTGAACTGCTTGAAATGGTCGACGTCCAGGAGAATGATGGACAGTCGGCGGTTATTGCGGGCAGCGAGGGCGAACTCGCGTTCCAAGAATTCTTGGAAGGAGCGGTGGTTTTTGAGACCGGTGAGGCCGTCGGTGGTTGCCAGGTCTTCCAGACGCGCGTTCGCGGCTTCCAATTCCATCTTTTGAACTTCCAGGACAAGCGACTGTTCGTTGGTCTTCTGCATCTCGTCCAACAAGCGACGCTGTTGGATGCGGATGTTGGTGATGTCGGTGAAGCTAGCGACGGCACCGATGGGTTCAGAGGCGCCGGGCAACTGGACGGGGGAGGCGTTGACGCTGATCCACGTGATTCGGCCATCGTCTCGGCGTATGCCGTAGATGAAGTCTTGAACGGGGCGACGGGTTCGGAAGGCAACCAAAAGGGGACCGCTTTCCGGGACCAGAGGGCTTCCATCTTCACAGATACAATCGACGAGCTGATGGTTCATCGATTCGCCGACGATATGATCCAAAGGCACTCCCAGAATCTCTGCGCCACGCGGGTTGCACTGCGTGATTTTGAGATGGCGGTCCATAAAGACAATGCCAGATTGGAGCGATTCGGTGGAGACGCGGAACAGGGATTCGCTTTCTTGAATTCGGAGAGCTTCTTTGCGAGCTTCGGTGACGTCTTGAAGCGAGCAAACGCCGCCGGTGATGTTTCCATCGGGGTCGGTTAGAGGGAACGCATTGCAGACGGCGGTGCGAATTTGATTATCGCTCCGACGAATGCTCTGCTCCAAATCGTAGATGTGTTCTCCCGAGAACACACGTTTTACGATTTCCAGATATTGAGTTCCTGCATTGGGTAGGACGCGGAACTCCGTCAGATTACGTCCAACGACCTGAGGAGCTTTGATCCCGAACAAGGTTTCCGCCTCTCGATTCCATTCAAAGACATCGCCGGATTCATCGAATGTGAACGCGGCGATGGGAAGTCCCGCGAAGAGTTCTTCGAATCGGGCGGCGGCGTAGCGGCTGAGCTTGCTCATATCTTCCGCTCGGCGTAGCGCGTGGCTCAATTCCCGTTGTTTGTGATGAAGACTTTGGTTTTGATCGCCCAGTTCGCGTCGGATCGCTTCCAGCTCTTCGCGTTGATCCGACTCTCGGTCGAACTTGTCTTGAAGACCCCGGACCAGCGGACGAAACACCCAAACGCCTTCGGCAATGACGACGAGCACGATCAGAAGCGAACAGAAGGTTTGAATCTGATTCAGGCGGGATATCTTGGTTTCGTGGAGGCCAAGAAGATATCGAATGACCTGCGTCTGTTTATTCAGGTATTCCTTCTGAATGAGCCGCGCTTCGCCGTAGGCGGCTTCGGAAATCGATTCGGAAGCGATGGCTCGCCGGGCGATTTGATCGAGAGCGCCAAAAATCGTTCCGGTTTCGTTTACAACGGCGTTTAATTCGCTTAGATTCTGCGTTTGGGCCAGCTGCTGGAGTTGACGATGCGCGATCAGCCAGTCGGCTCTTGCTCTTTGAAGCAAGTAGGAGGTTGCACGACCGTTGGGGTTTATCGATCTTCCATCCCGAATATCTTCCAGATACTGGACCATCTGAACGGTTAGGAGACGTTGACGGGCGGCGATATCGATGATTTCGGCGTCATTCGTTTGATTCCGGCTCACTTGGTTGACGAAGAAGCTGGACAGAATGCAGAGCAAGCCAATGGTCGCCAGCGCCACTTGGTACGCCAGCGAGAAGCTTCTAAACCGTCGCCGATAGCTTGACGGTCTGACCCGATTTGTTTTCCTCCGCACTTCAGACTGAATATCGGCAATCGGATGCCATTCCTAGGGAGGAGAATCGAAAATGCCGCAAGAAGTTCTATAAGGTCCTGGGAAGAGTGCGGGGACTGGGAACCAGGCGGGGTGAGGTTGCATTCGGGAAAGGGCAGATATGAGCAACAGTGAAGTCAAGAAGGAATTTGCAACGTTCGCGGCCGGGTGTTTCTGGGGTGTCGAGCTTGAGTTCGGCCAGATCCCGGGCGTGTTATCAACCCGCGTCGGATACACGGGTGGCGACCGAAACGATCCGACTTACTACGAAGTTTGCGATGGAGATACCGGGCACGCGGAAGCGGTGCTAATCGAGTTCGATCCTACGGTGGTGAGCTACGAGCATTTGCTGCGCGAGTTCTTTAACCTCCACGATCCGACGACGCTGAACCGACAAGGTCCAGACATCGGCGAGCAGTACCGGTCGGCGGTGTTTTATCATTCGCTGACGCAGAAGGAGATCACGGAGCGAGTGATCGACGAGTTAGGGAAATCGGGCGAGTTTAGTCGGCCGATCGTGACGCAGATCGTTCCCGCCGGTAAATTCTGGGATGCGGAGGAGTATCACCAGAAATACCTAGAGAAGCGCGGAATGGCCTCTTGCCACATCCGACGCAAGTAGACTCTAGGGCGTGAGCCTGAGTCATCTGACCTTCCCGATTCGCAGCGACAAGCTGACCATGACGGCATCGGTGCGAGAGCATCTCTCGCACCGAGTTACCGAGTTCCAGACCATCGATATTTACGAAACCGATGTGTATGGACGGGTGCTGATGTTGGACAACCACATTCAGCTCACCGAGTTGGACGAGCATGCCTACCATGAGTCGCTCGTTCAGATTCCCCTCCTTTCCATGAAAGCGCCCAAGGCGGCGCTGGTCATTGGCGGTGGAGATGGCGGCGTTTTGCGAGAGCTGGCCAAGCACCCGACGATCGAGCATGTGGACATGGTGGAGATCGATGCCGGCGTGGTGGAAGAGAGCCGACAGTGGCTTCCTGGGGTGAGCGATGGGGCATTCGACGATCCTCGGATGCATCTGCATCTGGAAGACGCCTTTCCGTTTGTGAAAAATGCGACGCGGAAGTATGACCTGATCGTGGCGGATTCGACGGACACCTATGAGGAAGAGGATGGCGCGCTGAGCGAGATGCTCTTTACGGACGAGTTTTACAAGGACTGCTTTAATGCCCTGGCGGAGGGCGGGATTTTGGTGACCCAGGCGGACAACCTTCTGTTCTGTCCTTACTCGCTGGAGAACATCGAGGAGATGTTTGGGCGAGTGTTCCCGAAGACGGGGAGCTACCAGGCGATCATTCCTTCGTTTGGTGGGTTCTCGGGTTATTGCTGGGCGAGCAAAGGGGCGGAAGTCTCGTCCGAGTATCCAGAGGAAAAGGCCGCCAAAATGAACTTCCGGTACCTGAACCAGGCTACTTGGAATTTCGCTTTCACAAAACTCGCATTTTAGGCGCACTTTCAGAACAGAAAAGCGTTACTGCTGTTGTGCGCGCTTACGCGCGGGCGGTTAGGTTAATGACCCGAACGCTTCAGGAGGAATTCGAGTGAAGGTTAAGTTAGTTTTTATTCTTGGCGCTATTGCAGCAGCAGGAATGGTCATGGCTCAGGGCGCTGGTCCTAAGACGGGCGGTCGGCAGGGTGGTCCTGGCGGTCCCGGCATGCAGCGACGAATGATGTCTCCGGAAGATCGACTTAAGATGATGTCGAAGTTCCTAGGCCTCACCCCGGCTCAAGAGAAGAAGATCAAACCGATTCTGGAAGATAGCATGAAGAAGTCCAAGGCGATCCGCGAGGATAAGAAAATGCCCGAGGACAAGAAGCGCGAAGCGATGAAGAAGCTGCGCGACGCCAACAACAAGAAGATCGAAGCGATCTTGACGCCAGAGCAGAAGAAGAAGATGGAAGACATGCGCAAGCGCGGTCCGGGTGGTCCTGGCGGACGAGGTCCTGGTGGTCCCGGTGGAGCGCCTCCCAAGGCGGGTGGCAAGGGTAAGGGCTAAGCCTTTCCCATCGTCGCAGTAAAGAGCCCGACGGCTTTCGAGTCGTCGGGCTTTTTCTATGCCGCGGGCAAGGTGATGGTGACGGTGGTGCCTTCTCCCAATTTGCTGGCGATCTTGAGGTCGCCATGATGAGCGGCCACGATCTCTTGACAGATGGCGAGTCCGAGGCCGGTGCCGCCACTGGTCCTGGCTTTGTCAACACGGTAGAAGCGTTCGGTGAGATGAGAGATGTGCTCTTCCGCGATTCCCTTTCCATTGTCTGAGACGACGACCTTAATGTTTCGTCCGTCTCGAACGGCTTCGACTTTAATCTGTCCTTCTTCGGGAGTGTGTTGAAGGGCGTTAGTGAGGAGATTGACGACGACCCGGCGAATCGCTTGGGCATCCGCCACGACGGTCATCGGCTCGGCGCTTGGTTCAAATTCGATGTTGGTATGCCCGGCCCCTCGGACAAGGTCGAGTGCCTCTACGATGGCTTGATCGAGGTCCAGCCGGTCAGGACTGAGGAGAAGCGCTCCAGAATCGGCTCGGGCAAGAGTGAGAAGGTCCGAGACCAGGGCGTTCATGCTGTTGGCCGCCATATCCACCGTTTGGAGGGTTTCTCGGTATTGCTCGGGCGTGCGGTCTTGGCTGAGGGCAAGGCCGATGTTCGACTTGATGACGGTGAGCGGGGTTTTCAGCTCGTGCGAGGCGTCGGCGGTAAACCGTCGCTGTTGATCCAGGGCTTTACCGAGGGTGACGAACGCCTCTTGGAGGCGATCCAGCATCTTGTTGATGGTGATGCCGAGTTGCGCGAACTCGTCGTTGCCTTGCAGTTTGAGGCGGCTGGACAGGTTCTCAGCGGAGATCTTCTCGGCGCTGCGCTGCATGACGCCCACGGGTTGGAGCGCGCGACCGGTGAGGTAGAGACCGCCGATGGTGGCGAGGAGGACGGCGACGGGGATCATTGCCAGGAGGGCAGAGGTGAGAACGCCGACTGCACGATAGGTCGGAGCCAAGTCCTCCACGAGTTGAGCAACATAGCCGAGTTCGACGCCATCGCGGGGAGGGAGCCGGTAGGTGTAGACGCGGTACGGCTCGTCCTGAATGGAGACGGTAGAGAATCCGGGGCCGGAATTGGCGACTTTTTCGATCATCGCGGGATCGAAGGGGTCTTCGAGATCGGGGCCGACGGACTTGCCCGTGAGAGTGAACACGCGGAGTCGGCCAAAGGGAACTCCGGGGCCGTCGGGACCGAAGGGGCCCTGGTCCATCGGGCGATCGGGATTAGGTCTTTGTCGGTCACCGCCGGGACGCCCGTTGCCTCCAGGTTGGCCAAAGCCTTGGCCCTGGGGACCGCCCTGCCCCAAGGGGCCGCCTTGACCGAACATCACCGGACCCCGCTGACGGGGACCTTCAGGGCCGCGCATCATTCGGCCCGCCCGTTCGCTGAGGGCTTTGTCTACCGACTGGATGAGGGAGTTGCGCGCCATCACGAAGACGACGGCGCCCAGCAGCAAGAGCACCAGGATGAGGACGCTTACGTTAAGGACCGTCAACCGGGTGCGAATGCTGTTCATTACGAGTCTCGTATGGGACTCCGCATGGTGTAGCCGGTGCCGTGGACCGTCTGGATCAGCTTAATGTCGAACGGCGCATCGACTTTCTTGCGAAGCATTTTGATAAAGGCGTCAACCGTATTGGAATATAGCTCGAAACCCTCCCAAACACGCTCTTGGATGACGTCACGAGTGAGAACCTTGCCTTCGTTCGCGGCGAGGAGTTCCAAGAGGGCGTACTCCCGGGCGGTGAGGGTGATCTCTTGTTCCGCTCGTTTGACTCGATGAGCGCCGGTATCGATCTCCAGGTCGTGAACGCGGATGACGCGGCTCTTGTGGAGACGGTCTCGGCGCGTGAGGGCGCGGGCACGGGCGATGAGTTCGGGGAATTCGAACGGTTTGGGCAGGTAGTCATCAGCGCCGAGGTCCAAGCCCTTGACCTTATCATCGAGAGAGTCCCGCGCGGTCATCATGAGGATGGGCGTGGTGACCTTCGCTTCTCGCAGCTTTTGGCAGACTTGCATGCCGTCCAAACCGGGCAGCATGATATCGAGGACAATGAGACCGTAGGCTCCATTCAAGCCCATTTCCAGCGCGCGTATACCATCGCCGGTTAGCTCCACATTCATTCCCGCTTCCTGCAAGCCTTGCTTGACGGCGGCGGCAATGGCGGGTTCATCTTCTACAACGAGCACCTTCATATTCTTTTCCTATGTCTGCAGACTGGTGAAACAACATGAAGAAAAAATGAAAACACTCCTGTTTCATGGGTCTTTCATTTGATAGTACGAATCTTCTGGTGTACCCACGAGGGAAAAACCATGAACATTCACAAAATCCTCGCATCAAGTCTGGCCGTGCTCAGCATTGCGGCTGCGTTTGCCCAGGGACCGGGAGAACCACCCCAGGGTGGTCCGGGACAAGGGCCGGGTGGACCGGGAGGCCCCGGGCAGCGAAAGCCACCGACGGTTGAAGAGCGTCTGAAGATGATGACCAAGGAGCTTGGGCTTTCTGAGGCTCAGCAGAAGAAGATCAAGCCGATTTTGGAAAGCACCGAGAAGCAGATGAAGGCGATCTTTGACAATCAAGACCTGGAGCGTGAGGAGCGCCACGCCAAGCTTGAAGCCTTGCGCAAGGCTACGGACACGAAGATTCGAGCCCAGTTGACGGATGAGCAAAAGAAGAAGTTCGACGAGCGAGCCAAGCGCGGTCCTGGCGGGCCAGGAGGACCTGGTGGTCCCGGCGGACCTCCTCCGGGTGGCCCGGGCGGTCCTGGCGAGCCTCCTGCCGACTTTTAACTCCTAGCAAGCACAATCCCCCCACTCGGTCCCAGTTCCCACTGGGACCTTTTTCTTAAGCGCGTAACCGTGGAAACATCGAGGCGTCCTGTTTGCCGTGGGGACATTCTTGAGGCTTGGAATCGTGTTGGCCAGTGGGCTGAGCGCGATTCCGTTGTTTGCCTCCTCCCCTTCCGATGAATCCCGACTGATCGAAATCGCGAAGTCGGCGGTTCGGGCGGAGGTCTTGCGCAAGTCGCAGGATCAGGTTGAAAAGGAGAACTCTCCGCGACCGGTTTTCGTTACGATCGAGGTCGCGAACAAGGTGATTGGGTGCCGGGGTGGGTTGGTTGCTCGGACGACTTCCTTGGAAGAGGAAGTGCAGTTGGCGGCACGCTCGGCAGCGGCACACGATCCCCGATATCGCCCCCTGACAGCGAAGGACTTGCAGGACTTTAAAGTTACGGTGACTCTGGTCGAGCGACTGGAGCCGCTATCTCGTGTCTCGGGCTTGCGACCGGAGGATGGTTTGGTCCTGACTGCCGGCGGAAAGTCCGGCATTGTTTTGCCCTGGGAGGGCAAAGATCCACAGGTGAGGCTTGAGTGGGCCTACCGAAAGGCCGGGGTGATGAAGGGCGCACCGGTGAAACTCCAGCGGCTGATTGCCACAAGGTTCCGAGGATGAAAATTGTTCGTAGTTTCATTGCCGTTTTGTGTCTGCTGATTGCCAGCTTGGCGATGGCGGACCTAAAGACTGAGGTTTCAATTTGGGTTTCTCGCGACGTTGCCCCGAGCGCGAAGATCCGGTTGAACATGAACACCCGCAACGTGCCAGCTGTTCACATTGCGGCTTATCCGATCGATGGCGAACGGTGGCTACGAACTTCCGAAAAGGAACATGAGAAGCGACCGGGCATCCAGGGGAAGGCGGCGAAGGAATGGAACCAAACGGTGGCCCTACCCAACCAAAAGCCGAATCCCAATCAGGCGGATACGTACTACAGTCGACAAGTCAATTTGCCCTTGCTTAAGCCCGGCGTGTATCTGGTCTCGGTGACCGGTGGAGGGAGAGAGGCTTGGGCGGTGGTGAACGTGACCAACCTCGCCGTCGTGGCGAAACGTTCGCCCAAGCGGATGTTGATTTGGGTAACCGATGCGGTGAAGGGAGGAGTCGTGCCGGCTGCATCGCTTCGGCTCTTTACCAAAGAAGGCAAGTTGGTTCAGAACGCGAAGACGGGTGGCGACGGGGTGGCGATTGTGCCGATGTCCCCGGGAACCGAGACGCTGGTGGTGAAACGAGGCGACGATATGGCGGGGGTGCCGACGGCGGTTGAGAACCCGGACGGTCGTTTGGTCGCTCACTGGCAGACGGACCGACCGATCTATCGCCCGGGCCAGACGGTGTATTTCAAGACGATTTTGCGGCGGACCAACGACCAAGGCTACAAGCCGGAAGGGAAGAAGGGGGTCAAGGTTCAGATTCGAGATCCGAAGGACAATCCGTTTGACGAACTGGCCCTGACGAGCAACGAAATGGGGACGGTGAACGGGAAGTTTGAGATTCCCGAAGAGGGGCAGACCGGACCTTATACGTTGGTTTTGACCGATGGCGAGGAAACGGACTACCAAACGATCACGATTGCGGCTTACCGAAAGCCCGAGTTCAAAGTCGATGTAAAACCGGCGGAGAAACGATGGTTGGCAGGCGAACCGGTGACGTTCGACGTGAATGCGGCTTACTACTTCGGCGCTCCCTTGGGGCAGGCGGAGGTTCGCTACACCGTTCGACGCAGCCCGATCTCGTTCTGGGGCTACGACCCGTATGAAGACAGTTTCTACAGTGGGGACGGCAACCTTTACCCGCGAGATACCTACAGCGCAAACGCGGTGGTGGCGGACGATGTGGCGCATACCGACAACGATGGGAAGCTGAGAATTACGGTTCCGAGCGATCCTAAACTGGGCGACTACAGTTATTCGATCTCGCTTACGGTGACGGACGTGTCTCGTCGACAGGTTTCCGGGGCGTCCTCGGTTCCGGTGTATTCGGCAAAGATTCGCATGGGATTGGCGACGGATGTGTATTGCGCGTCCCTGGGGCAGTTGGTTCCGATCCGGGTGAATGTTGTGGATCTGGATGGTAAACCAGCGGCGGGGAAGGCGGCGATTACGCTGCTCAAGCACGTTTGGAACGAGAAGACCGGAAAGTGGGACGTTCGAGTTTTGACGGAGACCTCGGTCAACGTTCCGGCGAGCGGGAAGGCGACGTTTACGATCCCGGCGCGAGAGGCGGGGATGTTGGAAATTCACGCGGTGGCTCCGGATGGGACGGGGCGCAAAGCGTTTGCTCAGACGAGCATTTGGGTTTCTGGCAATTTCAAAGAAGGCGAAGTGAAGAAGGCGCCGGAGATGAATTTGATGCTCGACCGGAAGTTCTATGCTCCGGGCGACACGGTGACTTCCTTTGTGACCACGAACCGCCCGCAGCGACCGATCTTGCTGGTGATGGAAGGCCAGGACATTTGGGGATACCAGGTGGTGAGCGGTAAGGAATCCGTTCGATGGATGTCTCCCACCCGCGATCAGATGTCTCCCAACGCCTATGTGACGGCGGTGCAATGGGCGGATGGTCAGATGCTTTCCGCGAATCGGCTGGTGCCGCTTCCTGATCCTTCGCGGCAATTGAACGTAGAAGCGACGCCGGATCGGACGGACTACCGACCGGGAGATAAGGCGACTTATCATCTGCATGTCACGGACAACAAGGGGCGGCCGGTGGCGGCGGAACTTTGTTTCTCGGTGGTGGACGAGGCGATCTATGCGTTGAGCCCGGATAACACCCAAGACCTGTATCAGCTCTACTGGGGGACTCGGCAGAACTATGTAACGATGCACGTTTCCGCGCCGGAAGAGCTTTCGGGGGGCGCGTATCAGCGAGTGAGCACGGTGGCGCCGGTCCGGCAACGCTTTGAGGACACCGCCTATTGGAATGCTACCGTGGTCACGGACAAGGACGGTCGGGCGGACATGACGGTGGAGATGCCAGGCAACTTGACGTCTTGGCGGGCGACGGTTCGAGGAATTACGGGGGACACCAAGGTTGGCATGGCGCGGGTGAACGTGCTGGCGAACCGCCCGGTGATGCTTCGATTGGCCACCCCACGACAAGTGGTGAAAGGCGATCGGTTGACGTTAATTGGAACGGTGGACAATCGCTCCGATCAAGAACGAACGTTCACGGTGCGCCTGGACGTGGATGGGGTGAAGCTGGCGAACGCGGCTCAGCAAGACGTGACGATTCCCGCGAAGAAGCAGATGAAGGTGGAGTGGGAATTGGACGCGAGCACGCTACCCGAATCCGGCAACGCCGAACTGACGGGGCAAGTGGTGGCGAAAGACGATCCGAAAAATCCGGATTGGGCGGATGCCTTGCGGGTGAAGCTGCGAGTGGTCCCTCCGGGATCGCCTGAGCGAGAAGTGGTTGGCGGAGTGGTGAAGGACGAGGCGATGGCCAAGCTCGACCTGCCAGCCGACCGGATTGAGCCGGCTTCGGTGATCCGTGTCGACGTTCGGGCGGGGCTGATGCCGACGATGGAAACGGCGGCAACCCGAGTTTTGACCGGTGGACGATACAGCAGCGTGGCCGCAGCGGACCAACTGATGGTGGCGGCGGCGAAGCGAATGCCGACGAGCGCGAAGGAGGTTCGCGAGGCGATCGCGATGATTTCTCGGACGCAGGCGCCCGATGGTTGGGGATGGTGGGAAGGGGCTCCGGCAGACCCACTGATTACCGCCCGCGTGCTCTCGGCGCTGAGCGAGGCGCGGAAGGCGGGAATTACCGTCTATCAGAATCTGTTCGAGGCGGCGAAGGAGAGCGCGGCGACCCGATATGCGCAAACCAATTTGTGGGAGCACCGGGCGGCGCTGGCAACTGCCTTGGCGCTGGCGGGTGACAAGCGTGGCAAGACTTATCTGGCGGAGACGAAGGAACGTGGGCAGAACCTTTCGCCGTACGCTCGGCTGCGCATGGCGGTCGGGTTTGTGGCGGCGGCAGATCGAGGTTCGGCGAACGAGATGGTGGATGGGGTCTTGCGAGAGGCTTCGTCGGGCCCGGGGAGCAGCTACGTACCGGTGGGAGTCGGCATCGGTTGGACGGCGACGGACACCGAAGCGACGGCGGAGGCGCTCTATGCCTTGAACGTGTTGGATCGAGATTCTGAGACGCAGTCGCGCCTCGCGAGATGGATCGCGGCGAAGAATGATCAGGATTGGCTCTCTACGGATGAGTACACCGAGACGGTGCGTTCCTTGAACGCGTACACGAAGGATCATCCGGACGCGACGGATCTGGGAGAGGTGGAGATTTCGGTAGGTGGTCAAACGGTGAAGGCGACGAAGGCGAAGATTGGCAACTTTGCGACGGCGGTCTTGCCGAGGAACGTCCTGACGAGCGGAACGAACGCGATCAAGATCAAGCGATCTGGGAACGGCGAGGCGTTCTACACGGTGGATGCGACGGTTTATCGTCCACTGTTCGAGGAATCGACCCGTGGGATTCGGGTTCTACGTCGGTACGAGGTCCGGAATGGCGCGGGGGTTTGGACCGAACTGAACCGGGCGGTGAAGCCAGGGGAGCCGGTGCGATGCACAGTGGTTACCTGGGGAGACGACCTTTCGGATGGCGTTCGCGTGGTGGAACCGATTCCGGCGGGATTTGAGTACACCGAATCGGACTACTTCCAATACGGCCGAGAAGAGGTTCGGGATGGAGCGGTGCTCCACTACATCTTGAACAACGGCACTCCGCAAACGTTCCGCTACTATCTGCGGGCGGAATCGGAAGGGAAGTTGATTGGGCTTCCGGCGACGGCGGAGTATCTGCGAAGGCCTTCGAGCCGAGGGCAATCAGCGGCGGAGCGGATCGAGGTTCGGGAGCTGAAATGAAGGCGCTCCTGTGGGTACTGCTTTTGCTGACCTTGGCCGGGGACGTGAAAGCAGCGCCCGGCCCAGGGGACAGAATCGATCCGTTCACGCTGCGCGACCTCTCCAACCGCACCTACTCTTGGCGCGCCGGACGGGTGACGATCATTACGGTCTGCGCGTTTTGGTGCGACACCTGGAAGACCCAACTCCCCCGTGTGCAGGAGGCGCACCAATCGATGCGAGGAATGCCGGTGGACTTTCTGACCGTCTCGGTCGATGGTCGGTGGACGGAGAAAGGGAAGGCGGCCTCGGCGGGCACGATGCTCAGCGATCCGGGAGGGCGATGGTCCTCGGGTCTTGGGATCGATCGGGTGCCGTATACGTTGGTGGTGGACGCAAAGGGGACGGTGACGTTCGCGTCGTTCGGGACCCTTCGAAGTCAAGAACTGCTCGACAAGATTCGAGGGACCCTTAACGGGGAGCCGGCAACGGGGGTGGTGTATTTGACCTTCGACGACTTCCCGGCGAAGACGGGGAACGAGGAACTGCTCGATGTTCTGCGGGCGGAACAGGTTCCGGCGACCTTCTTTTGTATCTGCAATAAGGTGAGCAGCTTTGCTTCGCTCTTGAAGCGGACGGTTCGGGAAGGGCATCGGCTCCAGATTCACTCTTGGGATCACGATTCGGACAAACCGGAGCTTTCGCGCTGTGTGCAGGCGTTGGATCCGTTTGGCGAGAAGCCGACGCTGTATCGACCGCCGGGCTCGGAGAAAGTGATTCGGGTTGGTGGGGCGGCGTTGAATGCACCGGTGACCGACCCTTATGATTTCCAGCGACCGGGGACCAAGGAATTGCTGCGGCGGATCTCGCTCCAGGTGAAGGCGGGATCGGTGATCCAACTCCATGCCGGAGTGAATGAGACCCGCGCGGCCTTGCCGGAGATCATTCGGTCTCTCCGCGCGCGGGGCTTTCGGTTCGAGCTTTTGGGTTAGCCCTGTTCCAGACTATTGAGGATTCGCTTCATCGCCTTGGTTCCGGGGAGGCCGATGACGTTGCCGATGGATTTGGGGACGTTGGCTTGTCCAGCGACGGAGCGATCGAAGTTAGGCTGGTGCGTTTTGTGCTCGGAACCGCTCAGAATGTGGAGGGTCACACCGGGGGTTTGGGACCCCGGAACTGAGGGGGAACTCTCGGTATTACAACCCACGAGAGCCAAACCTAACAAAACGAGAAGCAATCCGGCGAGCGTGCGGTGAGCCATCTTCGCAAATCCTTACGGATGGAGTGAGAATCAGGATTGTTAAAGTTAGGTTAAGGCATCTCGGAGGAAAGAGAAACAATATGGAGAAAATTCAAAAGACCGACGCGGAGTGGAAAGCCGAGTTGACGGACGAGCAGTATCACGTCTTGCGTGAGAAGGGCACCGAGCGACCGTTTACGGGCAAGTACTGGAACGTGAACGAAGACGGCGCCTATGTTTGTGCTGCGTGCGGAAACGAGCTTTTCTCCTCGGACGCGAAGTTCGATTCCCACTGCGGCTGGCCGAGTTTTTACGACGCCAACGAAGGCTCGGTGGAGTTCCATGAGGATCTGAGTTATGGAATGCGACGGGTTGAGGTGACCTGCGCCAAGTGTGGCGGACACCTGGGTCATATCTTCGACGACGCCCCTCAGACCCCCACCGGACAGCGGTATTGCATCAATTCCGCGGCAATTCAACTGAGAAAGGCGTAAACGACGCGCCAATGCATTAACCTTCATGGGAGAATAAAGCTCTCAGGAGGTTAATGCGAATGACGAGGAAGTTACACTGGGTCGGCCTCTCCGCACTGGCGGCCCTAGCCATGGTTGGCTGCAGCGGCGACAAAGGCGCCGAGTCCACGACGGGCACGACCGCTTCGACCGAGAATTCCACTTCGGGTGGAGAAGGCGGGCCGAAGAAGGACAAGCTTAAGATTACGGTGATTGCCAAGAGCAACACCAACCCCGTTTTTCAATCGGCCCGCGTAGGCGCCGAAGCGGCGGCGAAAGAGCTGACCGAATCTACGAAGTGCCAAATCACCATCGACTGGCGAACGCCGGATCAAGAGGATGGTCAAGTTCAGGCACAGCGCATCGCTCAGGCAGTGAACGAGGGCGCGGATGCGATCTTGATTTCCTGCTCCGACGCCAACAAGGTGACGGGTGCGATCAACGACGCGGTCGATAAGGGCGTACCGGTCATGACGTTCGACTCGGACGCCCCGGAGAGCAAGCGATTTGCGTTCTACGGCGCGAACGATGCCGAAGCCGGTAAGCAGGTGATGGACGAGTTGGCCAAGCTGAATGGCGGCAAGGGCAACATCGCGATCCTGGCGGGTAACCAGAATGCGCCGAACCTTCAGGCTCGTGTGAAGGGCGTTCACGACGCGGCGGCGGCGTATCCGGGCATCAAGATCGTGGGTGATTTCTATCACAACGAGACTCCGCAGGACGCGAGCGCGGAAGTCATGCGGGCGATGAACGCGAACCCTCAGATCGACGGTTGGGCGATGATTGGCGGCTGGCCGCTGTTCGCGACCTCGCTGTTGAATGACCTGGATGCTTCGAAGGTTAAGATCGTTGCGGTGGACGCACTGCCGGACGAACTGGCTTACATTCAGAAGGGACTGGCGCCGGTGCTGCTGGCTCAGCCGACTTATGAGTGGGGTCACACTTCGGTCAAGTTGATCGTGGACAAGATGGTGTTGGGCAAGGACGTTCCGGCCGTCAACAAGATGGAACTGATCAAGGTGGACAAGAGCAACTTGGTTCAGTGGGCCAATCAGTTGAAGGACTGGGGCTTTGAAGTTCCGGCTCAGTATCTGAAGTAAACACTCGAACGAAAGAGCCGCGCAGTTTTTATGACTGCGCGGCTTTTTTGTTGCTCCTGACTGAACCTACGCTATGGTTAGTGGTTAGAGAAGGGCGTGTGGAGTAGGGAGTGTTGGAATCCGTGGATGATCTGAAACTTGCCGAGCGACTTTCTCGACGTGAGCCAGCGGCGATGGAAGAGCTGGTTCACCGCTATCACGCCGATATTTACCGATTTCTCAGGCATCTGACCCGACGGGTCGAGGATGCAGAAGATTTGGCGCAGCAGACTTTGCTAAGAGCGGTGAATGGCGCTTCTCGTTACGATGGTCGAGCCCCGATGCGGGCTTGGCTCTTTGGGATCGCGTTTCATGAGTTTGGTCGATGGAGGCGGAGGCGGCTTTGGTTGCCTTTGATTGGCGATCGGCCCTCGCCCGGCAACCCGTATCAGAAGGTGGAAGACGCGGAGGTGCTCTTGAAGGCAGTCTCTGAGCTTTCGTCCCTCGTTCGAGGAGTCTTCCTTTTGCACTACGTAGAGGATCTGTCGATTTTGGAGATTTCGGCGGCGCTTGGGATTCCGGAAGGCACGGTGAAAAGCCGCCTTCATGCCGCCCGCACTCACTTGAAAACTCTGCTCAAGGAGGACGAAAACTATGTCGTCGAACCCGTTTGATTTTCAACGCGCGGTGGAGGCCCTTCGCGAGGAGAAGCCGACCTCCGAGATGCAAGCCCGGGCGCGGGGCGCATTGGTGAAACCCAACCGTGCGATCCCGAGGTTACGTTATTGGGCGTTTGGCGGAGTGGCGGTGGCGCTGGGGGTGATGATGTGGCCCCGAGTGGAGACCAGCGCCGGTTGGGCGCAGGTTGCCCAGGCCAATCAGGGTCAGGTGCGAGTGCACGTGGTTGTCCGATTTTTGAAGTCTAAGCACATGTTTTCTGAGAAGTGGCAGGACGGAAGCAAGTACAGCTTGGTTCTGAGTGATCCTCTGACCGGCGAGCTTGTCTTTTGGTCGAGAAGCGATGGAGATCGATCCGTTCGCTATTCTCACTATTCGTTAGCCCACTCCGCAAAGAATGGCGTGCCGCAGCGGGCGCATTTGTCCCGGGTCTCGCCAGTACCCGGATATCAGTTGCCACCCATTAGCATGCTGGGCATGGATTCTCCGGATATCGAAAAGGTGATTGCGCAGGATGAGTGGAAGCTCGTCGACCAGAAGCCTTCGGTGAAGACGGAGGATGGAACCTTCGATCTCTATCGCTTGAAGAATGAGATGTTCAAGACGAAGCGGATGGTCAACGCCTATGTCGAGAAAGACACCAAGTTGATCCGACGCTTGGACTCTCTGGGAGAGAAGGGCGAGGTGGTCGCGGTTTCCAAAGTCGATTACCCGAAGAGCATTGATCCGAAGAGGTTTTCCTTGACCCCGCCCCCAGGGGTGAAAGTGCTTGATGTCGAAAAGGAAATCTCCTCTCTGAATTCGGTGATCGCCAAGGGGCTTGGAACGAAATCGGCGGCAGGCAAGACGATTACATTGCGGGCGGTTCTTCATGACACCGGCGGGTCGTTGTGGGTGTTATGGACGGGCGGCGCGCCTGCGGGAAGTTTGGAAAATCCAGTTTTGGTGAAGGGTTATGGGAAGCGCAGGGTCTTCGGCCTGAAGGCGTTTACGGTGGCGAAGGAGACCAGCCCACCCACCTACCCGGCGCCGGGATGCGGAGAACGGCTCGGAGGGATGGCGGTGGAGTTGCCGGTGGGCAAGTTAAACCGGGTGACACTGACGATTCCCGTGCTGGATGAGACGGGGAAGAAGAAGTTGGGCTCGGTGACGTTCGCGGACGTACCGGTCAGGCCGATCGACTCCCTCTATGATCTTGGGGAATCGCTCGGCCTGCACAAGCCTGGCCTTAGGTGAGCTTGCCGGCCCAGCGGACGGCGTTGTAGATGACCCGGCGGATTCGCTCGTCGAAGTACGTCGGGTACGTCTCGTGACCGGGGCGGAAGTAGAAGACTCGTCCGATACCGAAGCCCTGGTTGACGCCATTCCCTGGACCGGAGGTGAATTCAGGATCGATTCCCTTGCCGACGGTCCAGCAGATGCCGCTGGGGAAGGACTCGCGACCGAGCGGGAAATAGCTCTGGAGGACGAGGACTTCGGGGGAGGGAACGTCGAACGGAGATCCGTACATTTCCTCGGCTTCTAGAGTGAAGTCTTCAACGCCTTGGGCGATGGGGTGCCAGGGGGCGCAGACTCGGATTTGCTCCGTATCGTCGGCCTCTCGCCAGCCGCCCTTGAGGTGACCGGTGGCGTCCAGGACTCGCTTGAAGGTCTTGGAATAGTGGCCGGAGTGAAGGCAGATGAAGCCCATCCCTCGCTCGTGGACGTGAGTTCGGACGCGCTCAGCAAGCTCGTCTTCGACTTCTCCGTGGCGGGCATGGCCCCACCAGAGGAGGACGTCGGTTTCGGCAAGGAGGCTTTCAGGGACGCCTTGCTCGGCTTCATCCAGGTGAGCGACCTTGACGCTGAGTTCGTTGAACTTGTCGAACTCTTGGAGACCGGCGGCGATGGCGCCGCGAAGGTTCTCCGGATAGACTTCTTTCGGGGCGTGGCGGGGATTCTCATCCCAGACGAGAACGCGAATCATGGCCGAAGTTTAGAAGGTTTCGCGCGCGGATTGCTGGAATGTCGGTGGTTGCTAACGCAATTCGGTGGTTCACGCTAAACCCTCGCGAAATGCTTTAACCTGCCGGGGGATTTCTTGGTAGCATGGGGGCGATGAGCTTGATCTGTTTGGCGCTCGCAATGACCGCGGGCGATGCCTATCCTCTCGAAAAATTTGATCTCTCGGCGATGACGCAGGGTTGGGGATCGCCGCAGGTGAACCGTAGTGTGGACAGCAACCCTTTGAAGGTGGCTGGTCAGACCTTCACGACGGGGGTTGGTACGCACGCCGCCAGTGAAATTCAACTCGACCTGAAAGGGAAGGGTGAACGGTTCAGCGCCATGGTGGGCGTGGACGACGAGGTGGAAGGCAAGGGAACCGTGAGTTTCGAAGTTGTGGGCGACGGGAAGAAGCTTTACGACTCCGGGATCATGAAGGGCAACCAAGCCGCGAAGCGGGTGGATGTGGCGTTGAAGGGCGTCAAGAAACTGGTGCTTCGGGTGAAGGACGGCGGCGATGGCATCGACTACGACCACGCCGACTGGGGCGCGGCAACGGTGCTGATGATGGCAGGCGCTCCCAAGCCGACGGTGGCCAAGGTTCCGGTAGAGCCTCCGATCAAGATTGCGATGGGCGTTCCCGAGCGCGCTTGGATTCATGGTCCTCGCGTTATGGGCTGTTCACCGGGCAAGCCTTTCCTGTTCCGAGTTCCGGCGACGGGTAAGGGGCCGCTCAAGTACACCGTGGTCAAGGGCGATCTTCCCGAGGGCGTTCATCTGAGCGAGACCCGTGGCATCTTGGAAGGCTCGGTGAAGACGAAGGGAAGCTATACCTTTACGATTCAGGTTGCCGGAGCGAAGGGAAGCGACACGCGCGAGTATACGATTCATGCGGACGGTCGACTGGCTTTGACGCCTCCTCTCGGTTGGAACTCCTGGAACGTTTGGGGAACGCATGTGGACGCGGATAAGGTTCGCGCGGCGGCGGATTCCTTCGTGAAGGAAGGATTGGCCGATTTCGGCTTCCAGTACGTGAACATCGACGACGGCTGGGAAGACAAGCGCGATAGCAACGGCAAGCTCCACACCAATGAGAAGTTCGGGGATATGAAGGCGCTCTCGGACTACGTTCACTCCCACGGATTGAAGCTGGGGATCTATTCCTCGCCAGGAACATTGACCTGCGCTGGCTATGCCGGTTCTTGGATGCACGAGAAGGACGATGCGGAGAGCTACGCGGAATGGGGCATCGACTATCTGAAGTACGACTGGTGTTCTTACGGCCAGATCGAGCCTCGCCCCGATCTTCGCGCAATGCAAAAGCCGTACAGCTTGATGTACAGCTACCTGGAAGGCTCGAGCCGAGACATCGTGTACTCGCTGTGTCAGTACGGTATGGGTGACGTTTATAAGTGGGGCGGTCGCGTGGGCGGCAACCTTTGGCGTACCACCGGAGACATTACCGACACCTGGCAGAGCATGACGAGCATCGGCTTCCAGCACAGCATTCGCTCGCCTTACGCGGGACCGGGTGGCTGGAACGACCCGGATATGCTCGTCGTGGGTTACCTCGGCTGGGGGCCATCGCCGCGACCGACGCGCCTGACCCCGAACGAGCAGATCACTCACATCACGCTTTGGGCGATGCTGGGCGCGCCGTTCTTGATCGGCTGCGACCTGACTCGCTTGGATGCGTTTACGAAGGCTTTGCTTTGCAACCACGAGGTAATCGAGATCGATCAGGATCCGCTCGGCAAGTGCGCGGTGCAGAAGTCGGCGACGAAGGATGGCCTGGAAGTTTGGTCGCGTCCGCTTTGGGACGGATCCACGGCGGTGGCGCTGTTCAACCGATCTTCCGACCGGGCGACGGTTACGGCGACGTGGAAGGATCTGGGGCTGAGCGGTTCGCACAAGGTGATGGACGTTTGGCAGATGAAGTGGACGGGAACCGCGAACGGCTCGGTCTCGGCTTCGGTGCCCGCGCATGGCGCGATGCTGTTCAAGCTCGCGAAGTAGTCTCGGGTTCTCCGCCCTCCTCTCGATTGGGAGGAGGGCTTTTTTGGGTTATGAAGTCTGAATGGGCGCCTTTTGACGATCGCGAGTTTGATTGCCACCTCTATGAGTGGGTGGACGAGCACGTGGGCGGCCGGATCTGGCCGGCTGATTGGAAGGCCGTCCGCTTACATGGTGTTGTTCCGATTCGAGTCTGTGTAAATGGGCGGACGTTTGGCTCTGAAGCCATCAAAATCGATTATCCTGGGATCTATCCCATCACGCATACCGCCGTTGAACTGGGGATTCCTCGGTTCGCTTATAGCGATGGCAAGTTCTCGATCGATTGGGACCGGGCGGCGCCGGATGATTTGAAAGCGGCGTTGGTGGGGAGGGAAGCCGCATGGAGAGCGTTGGGATTTGAGGCGATCTGCGATTTCTTGAACGGACTTCGAAGGAAGAAGACGGCGGTGTCTCGGCAGAGGGCAATCGAGGGGTTGGTAAAGATGCTTCTCGTTTCATGAGACCCTCCCGTCGGAGGGAGGGTTGGTCTGCTGGCGATCACCCCTCCGCGTCTCCTCCCGGTTAGGGTGACTTAGCATGGATATCAAGACCAAGGCGCACCGACTACCAGAAATGGCTTACCGGGGAGTCAAGGCGGTTAGTTTTACGGCTTGTATCGAGCGACGCCTGAGACCATTTGGTGACTCTGAGTTAGTGGGAAGAATGGTAGAGGTTCTAGGTACCTCTGCGGAAAGCGCGAAGTGTGTCATTCCTGTCTATGGCTTCATGCCAGATCATGTTCATCTCCTTGTTCAAGGGGTGTCGCCAGCAAGCCGCTTAAAAGTCGCGATGGATCAATTTAAGCGTAGATCGGGAGAATTGTTGGCCCAGAGATTTCCAGGAATTGCCTGGCAACGAAACTACCACGACCATATCATTCGGCACTCGGATGATTTGAGTGCTCACGTCGCTTATATTCTCAATAATTCGGTCCGCGCCGGACTGGTGGAGGCTTGGTCGGAATATCCTTTTTCGGGTTCCGTCGGAATCGAGTTGGCGGAATATCTGCGGGATCTTGAGAGCGATCAAAAGTTTGGGCGGTGAGGCGGAAGTGTGCTCGCGGACGGAACCGCGCCTACACCCTCCGGGTTGGTCATCGGGCGTTGGTGGTGGATCTCGGGGGGCGAGTTTAGTTGGTCTGTTCAAGCCGGTTGCGGATCAAGCTTTCCCATTGGCTATAGATCTTGTGGATGATCCAAAGTTTGGGCAGTGAAGTGGTAGCGTGCTCGCGGACGGAACCGCGCCTACACCCTTCGGGTCGGTAATCGGGCGTTGGTGGTGGATCTTTGGAGTTGAGAATCTCGTCCGAGAATTCACTACTAGTCGAGCTTTTCCCACCAGGCTTTGGTGGCTTGTTCCCAGGAGAGGGCGGCGTGTTCTTCTAGGTACAGGGAGACCGATTTGATTCGGCGGGCATAGAAGCGTTCGATTTCTCGGATATCGGGGGTGCGGATCCATTTGACCCAGACATTCAGGGCTTGGCTGAGGAGGGCTTGGGCTTCTTCTTTTTTGCCGCAGCGGGGGTCTTCGCCGAGGATGCCCGAGGTCTTGGGGGTCTGGATTTCAGGGACGGCGGTGAGGTCAACCAGATCGGGGCGGAGGGCGAGGAGTTGAGCGGTTTCCCATCTACCGGCGTGGTCCATGAGATCGTCTCGCTCCAGAACTTCTAGGGGTGTGCCAGCGACGACGTAGAGTTCCGCGCCAATGAACTGAGTGGCGGTTTCGTAGAGTTCGACTCGGTGGCCCTCGGTGACGTTTCCGCTGACGATGCAGACGGTGCGGAATCCGGCGGCTTTGAGGCCGTTGAGGGTGTCGTAGAGAATGCCTCGGAAGATTTCGCTCTTGACGGCCAGCGAGTATTCATGCGGCACTGGGGTCATGGGGGTGTAGAGCGTGGGGAGGAGGACGCCGCTGACGGCTTCGGCCAGTTTTGTTGCGAAGGTTTCGGCGATGATGCCGTCTGAGCCAAGGGGGAGGTGATTTCCGTGCCACTGGAGTGCGCCGAGAGGCAGGATTGCAACGCCAACAGTGTCTATGGCCCGCCGGAGTTCGGCGGGCTTCATCTCCCCGTATTTGTTTGTCATCGGCTTACTTCAAGAAATATTTCACGTTGGTTACGACCACGTTTGGTCGCAAGCCCAGAGCGTTCTTCAACTGCTGGGCAACGTTCTCCTGAAGGAGCTTGTGATACCAGCGCGTCGATACAGCCTCTGGGACTATGACGGTAACAACCTGGTCAGGGTTCTCACTTAATAGTTCATCGACGTAATCTAGCACCGGTTCGATCAGTGATCGGTAGGGCGATCTCAAGACAACGAGGGGGACATTGGCGCCGTACTTCTCCCACTCATCCTGCATATCGGCGATTCGTCGCTCATCGATAGCGACGTGGATTGCTTGACAGTCAGGGTCGGTCAGGCGCGCATAGGCCAGGGCGGCAAGGATGCCGTTGTGGACACGGGGGACCAGAAGCAGCGAGGTGTTTCCTCGGGGCATCTTTGGCAACTCTTGGCTGATCACCAACTGGCCGGACATGCTGTCGTATCGCTTCTTGATGGCCAAGAACATCACGAAGACGATGGGCAGCAGGATCATGATGAGCCATGCGCCCTCGGAGAACTTGGTCACGGCGATGATGATCAAGACGGCGAAACAGAGGGTGGTGCCGATGATGTTGACGAACATCTTCTTGCGCCAGCCTTCCGGCTTCTTCTTGATCCAGTGCATGACCATGCCGGACTGGGAAAGGGTGAAGGCGGTGAATACGCCCACCGCGTAGAGCGGGAGCAGTCCGTCCAACTCGCCCTTAAAGAACCAAACCAGGACTCCGGCGGCAACGGCGAGAATGATGATGCCGTTGTGGAAGACCAACCGGTCGCCTTGGCGAGCCAAGGGACGCGGCAGGAAGCCGTCTCGGGCGATGAAGCTCGAGAGTCGCGGGAAGTCGGCGAAGGCGGTGTTCGCGGCGAGGATCAAGATCGCGAAAGTAGCGAACTGGACGAAGTAGTACAGCGGATGCGTGGTTCCACCGAACGCCCAAGCGGCGATCTGGGAGACGACCGTTCGGAACGCGGGGTTATCCGTGGAGTGCAGCGCAAGGCTTGGCAGGTGCTGGACGATGAAGCCGAGACCCAAGAACATCGACAGCAGGATGACGGCCATCCACCGAAGGGTTTTGATGGCATTGGTGGCCTCGGGCGCTTTAAATGCCTGGACACCATCGCTGACCGCCTCGATACCGGTAAGAGCGGTACAGCCGGCGGCAAAGGAGCGCAGAATAATGAACCAGAACGGGAAGTTCGCCTCGATGCCGATCAAGTTCTTGCCAGCGCCGTTTTCCGCCACGACTTGCGGCAGGGCGGCAGGGGTGCCCAGTGATTTCACGATGCCGAAGATCAGCACGAGAATCATGGCCAGCACGAAGCCGTAGGTGGGGATGGCAAAGAGTGCACCGGATTCCTTCACGCCGCGTAGGTTGGCCCAGGCCACCAGGGCGATGAAGAAGAGCGAGAGCGGGACCAGGTGATCGTGCAGCGCAGGATAGGCGGAGACGATAGCGGCGACACCGGCGGCAATGGATACCGAAACGGTGAGGACGTAGTCGATCATCAACGCGGCGCCCGCGACAAGCCCCGGGTAGGTCCCCAAGTTGTCCGTCGCAACAATGTACGAGCCACCTCCCGTTGGGTAGGCCTGAATGGTCATCTGATAGGAGATGGCCACGACCAAGATGAGGAAGCAGACCGCGAGGGAGATGTAGAACTGATGCTGCAACGCCGCGACGCTCATCAGGACGAGGATGCTGAGGATGGCTTCCGTGGCGTAAGCGACCGACGACAGCGCGTCCGAAGCGAAGACGGGAAGACCAATTAGCGGGCTGAGCCGCTCATGATGTGCGTGCGAAGTTGGGATGGGCGCTCCGAAGAGAAATCGTCGGATGTTGCCCCACGAGAAAGTTTTATTGCCGCTCATAAGTGCGAACGCTGCCCTATCGGGACGCGAATCCCAATGATAGCAGGCTCAGATTACTGGCACGCGTACACGGCTAAAAACGTTGCGCGAATGGGCCCTATTTACAGGCGTCCTTGGAGATAGCGATAGCTGGACGCGAGGCAGTCGAAGGGATCTCGGTCATAGCAGTCGTCTTGTTCCACGGCAAAGAGCTCGGTCCCGGCGGATTGGGCGGCAGGGAGGTAGCTATTCCAGTTGAGATTGCCTTCACCGACGGGAGCCATGCGGACCTCGTTCCCCGACGGATTCTTGTCTTTGACGTGGATCATGGGGATTCGGCCACTGAGGTCTCCGATGAGTTGTTGGAGGTCTACTCCGGCATGGACGACCCAATAGGTGTCGATCTCAAAAAGGAAATCAGGTCCGCCCGTTTCAGCCATGACTTGAAATGGCGTTTTGCCTTCAGGACCCATTCGTTCGAATTCGAAGGCGTGGTTGTGATAGGCGAAGAGGAGGCCAGCGGCCTTTAGTTTTTGGATGGCGGCTTGGCAGTCTTCGGCGAATCGTTTGTAGCCGTCGAGTCCATCCGCGCGGTAGTGTCCGGGGATGGAGCCAATGGCGACGAGTTCTGCGCCGATGGTTTGGTGGAATTCGATGCACTCCTCGGTGCGTTCGCTGATTTCATCCCAGCCGCGGTGAGTGAGGGGAGCGCCGATGCCGATTTCGTCGAGCAATGCGCGAGCGTCTTTGGCGGTGACTTCGGGATTCTCGCCGTTCATGCAGCCGACGGCGGAGAGTTGGACCCACCGGTAGCCAATTTCGCCGACCCTTTTCAGGGTGTTGGCGAAATCGGCTTTGGTTTTGGTGTGGTCGCGAAGGGTGTAGAGCTGGGCGGCGATTCTGGACATCTTAAAACTCTTCGAACTGGAGACCCGGTTCGTCTGAGGGTTGGATGAATTGAGAATATCCCCTTTCGCTGAGCTTTGCCTTTAGTTTTTCGGGATCGGGAGTGAGGGCGATCACGGTTCCTCCCATTCCTGCTCCCGCCAGTTTGGCGGCCATGGCTCCACAAGCCAGGCAGTCGGCGATGAGTTTATCGATGGCTTCCCCTGAGCCGCCGAGGTTGGACACAATGTCTTGATTTTCCGTCATGGCCGATGCGAGATTGTCCCATCGATGCGCCATGTGAGACGCACACCCGGTTACGCCGAGCCTGACAAGACGTCGGATGGCAGAGCGAACCTCGGGTTCTCCTTTCATCCATCGTTCGATCACGGGACCGTGAACGGAGCCGCTCAGCCTTTCTACTCCCGTGGTGACCAGAAGAAATGGCAGGGGGCTGTTCAGCGATTCGAGCGTGGCCATGGGGCCGACCTGATCCGGTCGCTTTCCGGCGAATTCCATTCTTTGGATACCGCCATGGACAACCATGTAGGCGTCTTGGTAACCACACTGAACGCCAGCCTCGTTTCGTTCGATGTCTCGAACCAGCTCGGAGAATCTTTTGAGACCAATTCCGGTACGAAGCTCAGGAGGTTCGTCTCGAGCGGCGAGGACGCAGGCCAGAGTTGCCGCCAGCAACGCGGTTGAACCCGCCAAGCCGCTGGACCTGGGGATGGACGTGCTCCACTCGACTTTTACGTCTTCCAGAGGAAAACGTGCGGTGGCGGCGTTCCAGAGCGTGGGGTCGCTGGGCAACTGGGTGGGGACGCCAAGCGTGAGGCGACAGACGGCGCGATTGGGGATGGATGCGGAGACTACGACACCGCCATAGATGTCGCTCGGATTACCGATAATGCCGCATCGCCCAGGGGCAGATGCTTGGATGACTCTCATGCGATTTGTTCAAGGGCGGAGCGATATCCTTGTTCGCTGCCGCAATCGTAGCGAGTCTCATCGGAACGGGCGGGCAAGGCGATGGCGTTGTATCCGTTCTTAAGAGCGAGGTTCAGAATAGGCGTGAGTTGAATTTCGCCCGGCTCATCTTTTAGCGAATCGAGGGCTTCCAAAAGGAATCCCATCATCCGCGCAGATAGTCCGAAGCGTGCAGCGACGGCGTTTCGACTAGTGGTTGCGGTAGGCATAGGCTTTTCAAAAATCCGTCGAATCTCCCCTTGGTCGTCCGTCTCAACGATTCCGTATTTGGACATGTCGCTTTCCGAGACCTTTTGGGTCAGGATGGCGATGTCGTAACCTTCAGAAAGAGCGCGGGCAATTCGACGGCTGGGCAGTTTCGGGTAGTAGAGGGTGTCGGGCAAAATGACAAGCGTGGGTTCGGGGCGGGCGGCCAGCGCGACGGCTGGCGCCAATCCATTCGCCACGTATTGCATTTCCAACTGAATGGCATAGGGTGACGCTTGAACGAAAGAATTAAGATCCTGTTTTTCAGGTGCGGAGACGACGACCAATGATTCGACTTCGGCATCAAGTGCCTCGTCAATAGCCCACTGGATCACGGGGCGACCGTGAACCAAGAGCATTTCTTTTGCGCTTCCTGCAGTGACCGCCGCCATTCGCGTCCCCTTTCCGGCGGCGGGCAAGATAGCGATCACTTGTCAGTATTTTCCTGCTTCATATGCTTGAGAAAGTAGTCGGCAGTTCGCTGAAGACCATCGCGCAGTCCCACACGCGGGGTCCAGTTGTTGAGAACCTGATGATTACGAGTCAAGTCCGGGCGGCGCTGCTTCGGGTCGTCCGGTAGGGGGGGCAGGTTTTCGATTACGCTCTGTGAGTTCGTAACCTCGATGACGATCTTAGCAAATTCAAGAACGGTATGTTCGTCTTCGGTGCCGATATTGACCGGTTCGTGGAAATTCGCGTTCGCCAGACGCCAGACTCCCTCGACGATGTCTTCGACATATCCAAAGGAGCGCGTTTGACTGCCATCACCATAAACCGTTATGGGTTTATTGGCAAGAGCTTGGGTCAAGAAGTTTGGGACCACCCGGCCATCGTCCAGACGCATTCGGGGGCCGTAGGTATTGAAGAACCTTACGATCCGAGTATCGAGACCGTGGTAGTGGTGGTAGGCTATGGTCATGGCTTCCGCGTACCGCTTAGCCTCATCGTAAACGCCTCGGGGGCCGATGGGATTCACGTTGCCCCAGTAGGTTTCCGGCTGCGGACTGACCTGAGGGTCCCCATATACCTCGCTGGTGGAAGCCAGCATAAACTTGGCGCCTTTCGCTTTTGCCAGACCGAGCGCTTTGTGCGTCCCCAAGGCTCCCACCTTCAGAACTGGGATTGGCATTCTGACAAAATCAATAGGGGAAGCGGGGCTGGCAAAGTGGAATATGAAATCGACCGGACCCTCGACAAACAGATATTCGGTGACATCCTGTTTGATGAATTTGACTCTTTGGTCTCCGGCGTAGTGCGCAATGTTGTCGGTAGACCCCGTAACGAGGTTATCGATAACAACTACGTCCCATCCTTCTTTTACTAGCCGGTCTGTAAGATGCGAGCCAAGGAAACCCGCACCGCCGGTTACCACAGCGCGCATTGAAAGATTTTAACCGCCGGGAGCCTCTATTTGCCCGAAGTGTCGCGAGAGGAGATAGCTAACATCACGTAGACAAAATGAATAGATCACAATAGGTGTAAGTAATGAAGGATCACTGTGGTCATATTGCTAGACTCAGAATTGATAGAAAAAAATGACCAACTAACCCGAACAGATGACGTTCAGCCGTGCGTCATCTATCGGAGACCGGAATTCGGATTTTTGTGGATTGAAAGGTTTTAGGAAGGAGACCGATGCCAGTTACGCTCCGCGATATTGCAAAGCATGTTAATTTGTCGCACGCGACAGTTTCTTTCGTCTTAAATGATCGAGGGGATGTGGCCATCCCGGAGACGACACGGAACCGCATCTTAGAAGCGGCGAAGGAGTTGGGTTATCAACCAAACCGAGCGGCCCGTGCGCTGGCGCGGGGAAAAACCCAAATGGTCGCGCTTTGGATTCCCAGTTCCTACAACCCTTTTTACGCGCAGGTTCTTTACTACATGCAATCCTGCGTGCGCCGGTCTCAGTACGACATGATCTACTACCAAACCTACTTTGGGACAGATGATCTGGACGATAAGCTGCGGTCGCTTTCCTGGCCCGTGGACGCGATCTTGGCGATTGACAGCATGTACTTGCTGGAAACCTTGGCAAACGCGCCGGAACTGGCAGATCGACCAATTGTGAGTATTGGCGCCTATAGCCACCTGAGTCGGGACAGCGTTTCCATCGACTTGGGCGCTGGCGTACGCGAGGCGATGGATCATTTGATTGCGACCGGCCGAAAGCGGATCGCGTTTATCCGACCCTACAATCCTCCCGATACCGAAGACCCTCGAAATCGCGAGTATTTAGCGAAGTTGAAGGCGGCTGGATTGAAGCCAGAGATCATTGAGACTTCTGCCGCGCGTAGAGCCGTGGTGTTGGAGGAGACGAAGGCTTACTTCGCAAAGCATGGCGTTCCGGAGGCCATCTTCGCTTACAACGACAATATGGCCGTTGCCATTGTCCGTGCCCTGCACGATTTAGGGGTGAAGATACCGGACGATTGTGTGATTTGTGGCTGCGATGGCATCGACGAGGTGGAGTACACGGAGCCGCAACTGACAACCATCGTGCAACCCATTCAGCAGATGTGCGAATTGGGATGGCAATTTACGTTGGACCGAATTGCCAACCCTCACGAGCCAGCACGGCACGAAGTTCTGGTTCCTGAACTTACGATTCGGCAGTCTACCGGCGGCTAATAGCCCGCTTCTCGGTCGTAGACGAGCACAGGTTTGAGCTGGATGGAGGGCTTAATGGCTTCTGCGTACCAGTTGGGGTCCTCTATATCCAGTTGGGTGTAGAGGGCTCCGACAAGCTCCTCAAATCCCGTATCCAACTCGGAGACCGTGACGGTTTGTTCTCCGATCTCAAAATCAAGGCAGACCTCGTCTGGCTCCATGTTGTGGCGCTGGATGGCGGTGATGCGGTCGATGGCCGACCATTGGACGGTTCCCACCCGTTCGCCAGAGTCGGACGTGAGTTCGAAACCTTGGTCGTCGAGGATCAGTCGGCTCATGGGCAACATTTTGACCTCTGACATATCGGCTTCGCTCATTTTCTTTTGCGAATGGCCCGCGCTCAGGGGAGTGAGGAGTTCTAGGAGGCAATTTATCTGCCTTTTACAACCGGAATGTTCTCAGCGAGGATTCCGTGCGGAGTCCCGGGAATCTGCCCGAAATCGTCAAGATTCCTGTCACAATAGATCTAGCGAAGCGCGTAGCCGGTGCGGCCGGGAGGGCGTTTTCTGCTGAGACATTATGAGTGAGCAAGTCATCGATCAGAGCACCGCTCTGCTGGAACAATTCGCCAATCGAGAGTACGAACACGGCTGGACCTCGGCCATTGAAGCCGACACCCTTCCCCCCGGCCTGAACGAAGACGTTATCCGCGCTATCTCGGCCAAGAAGAATGAGCCGCAATGGTTGCTGGACTGGCGACTGAAGGCGTACCACCAATTTCTGAAGATGGTGGAGCCCAAGTGGCCGAATGTGCACTATCAGCCGGTGGACCTGCAGTCGATCAGCTACTACTCGGCGCCGAAGAAGAAGCCGGTGCTGAATTCGCTGGAAGATGCCGACCCCGAGATCTTGCGGACCTTTGAAAAGCTGGGCATTCCGATCGACGAGCAGAAGGTGCTGCTGAACGTGAAGGGCGCGGCCTCTTCGGCGGCGGATGCGCGGAAGATTCCGTTGAGCGGCGTGGCGGTGGATGCGGTGATCGACTCGGTTTCGGTCGTGACCACGTTTAAGGAAAAGCTGGCCGAACTGGGCATCATCTTCTGTTCGATCCAAGAAGCGGTGCAAGAGCATCCGGAACTGGTTCAGAAGTATTTGGGCTCGGTGGTTCCGTACAGCGACAACTATTACGCGACTTTGAATAGCGCAGTGTTCTCGGACGGATCTTTCGTGTATGTGCCGAAGGGCGTTCGGTGTCCGATGGAGCTTTCCACGTACTTCCGCATCAACGCGGAGAACACAGGTCAGTTTGAGCGCACGCTGATCATTGCCGAAGAGGGCGCTTATGTGTCCTACCTGGAAGGCTGCACCGCGCCGATGCGCGATGAGAACCAGCTGCACGCGGCGGTGGTTGAGTTGGTGGCGGCGGGCGACGATGCGACGATTAAGTACAGCACCGTCCAGAACTGGTACCCCGGCGATCCGAAGACCGGCCAGGGCGGCATCTTTAACTTCGTGACCAAGCGCGCGATGGCGGCGGGTAAGCGGTCGAAGATCACCTGGACTCAGGTGGAGACCGGTTCGGCGATCACTTGGAAGTATCCCTCGGTCATTCTGCGCGGCGACGACAGCATCGGCGAGTTCTACTCGGTGGCGCTAACGGCGAACAAGCAGCAAGCGGATACCGGGACCAAGATGATCCACATCGGCAAGAACACCCGATCCACCATCGTGGCGAAGGGGATCTCGGCCGGGAATGGGCAGAACACCTACCGTGGCCTGGTTCGCGTGAACCCCGGCGCGGACAACGCGCGCAACTACTCTCAGTGCGACTCCATGCTCATGGGCGACCGCTGCGGCGCGCACACCTTCCCGTACATCGAAGTCAAGAACCCCTCGGCGATTGTGGAGCACGAGGCTTCGACCTCGAAGATCGGCGAAGACCAGATCTTCTACTGCAACCAGCGCGGCATTCCGACGGAGGACGCGGTGAACATGATCGTCAGCGGCTTCTGCAAGGATGTTTTCCGAGAACTGCCGATGGAGTTCGCGGTGGAGGCTCAGAAGTTGCTGGGGGTCTCACTTGAGGGGTCGGTCGGCTAATTTCTGGTGTTAGTCGTCAGCATGGCTACGGTTCAATTGATGTAAAATTGAACCTAGCCATGCAACGACGTCAGATTGAAATTCAGATAGGCGACTTTGATCACCTTCAGGATTCAACGCTGCGCGATTGGCGTGGAAAAACGAATCAAGAAAGGCTCGATGCCTTCGTGGAACTCCTAAACGTTTGGCACCCTCATGCATCCCGATTGGATCGAACTTTTACAATTACTACGATCCCACGAAGTTAAGTTCTTGGTCGTCGGGTCTACGGCTTTGGCGGTACATGCCCGTCCACGCTATACCGAGGATATCGATCTTTGGCTTGAGAAGACCGAGGAGAATGTCCACCGATTGTGCGAGGCCCTAAATGAATTTGGGCTCTCGATCGAAGAGGCAAAGCTTCGCCCTTTTTGGCAGGAAGAGCGGCAGATGGTGACTCTCGGTTCAAAACCTCAGCGTATCGACTTGCTCAACTTCATGGCTGAAGATTCCTTCGAAGATGCCTGGGGGCGTGGTGTCTTCGCTGAGTTCTCGGGGGTGGAGGTCAAAGTGATCGGCATGGAAGACTTTATTCGTGCCAAAAGAGCCGCCGGGCGCCCCAAGGATTTGGCAGACTTGGAGCTCATGCGAGAGGTCCTTGGAGATCTGCCAGGCTAGTCCTCGCTCCTTAGTAGGCTTTTGCCTTGGTACCGTTCTCCTTTCTTAGAGCATTCGCTTCTGACTAGCCAGCGCCACCGGGCATTTCTGCTCCGTCCCAGTGCTCATCGGCTTTGCCGTCTTTCATGCGCCACATGTCGAACCAGGTGGTGGTGTAGGGTTTGCCGGATTTGTCTTTGAGTTCTCGGACGGTGGCGACGACGACGAGATCGCCCTCGGCGACGACGGAGACGACTTGGGTCTTCCATTCGTTGGGCTTGGGGATGGGGCGCTTGGGCATGTTGGAGAAGAACTTCATGACCGGGTCTAGGCCGGAGGGGACGCCGGGGTGGTGTTGGATGTATTGCTGCGTGAGGTACTTGGGGGCTTGATCCCAATGGCCCGCCTCGAGGAGGTCTCGGACGATGTGGAGGACGGCTTGCTTGTTTCGGTGGAGCTTGGGGTCGTGGCTGGTGAAGAGGGCCTCGGGGTTCTTGGAGCCGACGACGGGGGCGTGTTGGGCGGAGGCGGCTATCGCGAAACCGAATCCTGCAAATGCGAGAAGGGGCCGGGAGATCATAACCGCATTTTATATCCTTCAGGCGGAGCAGGGTGAGGTGGACTTACGTGCGCACCCTAGAACAAGGATTTGTAAGCTCCAAAGAGCTATAAGATGGTTTTTTTTCTTTCTTCCCGATCTTGCCTGTAGGCCGGGTTCAAAGTCGTTTGCCAGCCAGCGAAAGAAGTTCTCCGCATGAACTAAATAGGTTTGCTTTGTGCTGTCAGTCATCTCAGATGATGTGACGATCTCGTGGTACTTGCGATATGCCCTGACCACTTGATCGAATGCTTCTTGATCAATTTCCTTTGCTGTCATCCTAACGGTAAATTACCTTCGAGAATGAAGCTTTTCGTTGGCATTACTGATTCTGGTTGGTTCAAACAGCTTCAGGAAATGCGTCCAGATGAAGTTAACTTTTGGAAACCCGGATCATCGGGCGGCTTTGGTGTTTTACAACCTGGCGAACTCTTTCTCTTTAAGCTCCACAGCCCCAATAACTTTATCGTCGGCGGTGGTCACTTCGTGAGGTTTTCGCGGCTACCGGTTTCCTTGGCCTGGGAAGCATTCGGTGAGAAAAATGGGGTCAAAGATCTCCGAAGCTTTCATGAGAGAATCTCCAAATATCGAGCGGGGCCAAGAGAAGCGGACCCAAATATTGGTTGTATCGTCCTCTCACAGCCATTCTTCTTCGACCGTGACGATTGGATTTCGGCGCCAGTGCATTGGCCACGAAGCACTGTTCAGGGCAAGTCTTACGAGTTGAATTCTGTTGAAGGGGCGTCGATCCTCCAAGACCTCAAAACTCGTCTCGGACTACCTCTTGGCATTAATCAGGTCGCAGAAAATAGGTATGGAATGGAGTACGCCGTGAGGAGCAGACTGGGGCAGGGAGCCTTTCGGGTCCTCGTGACAGAAGCCTACAGTCGTCGATGTGCGATTACTGGTGAAAAGACCTTGCCTGTTCTAGAAGCAGCCCATATACGTCCATTTGCTGAAAAAGGGCCAAATGCTGTGGTCAACGGAGTTCTTTTGCGGGCAGACATGCATAAGCTGTTTGACAGTGGTCTCATTTCGATCAGCCCCGATCACAAGATCTTAGTTAGCTCTCAAATAGAAGGGCAATACACAAACGGAAAGCTCTACTACAGCTATCAAGGACAGTCATTAAGGGTTCTGCCAGAGGAGGCACGTGAGCGTCCAAATTCCGAATTTCTCGAGTGGCATAACCAGAATGTTTTTGTCGCATAGCACCTCGATAGGTTTGCTCTTGGTTGGGGACCTACCGAGTTATGTCGAAAACACTGCCTTACAATCGACTAGAGACCATGAAACCGATCATTACTCACCTTTGGTTTGACAAGCAGGCGGAGGACGCGGTGGCGTTTTATTGCTCGGTGTTTCCCAACTCCAAGAAGGGGAACACGATTTATTACAACGAGGAAGCGGCGAAGATGGCTCAGATGCCGGCGGGGTCGGTACTGACGATCGACTTTGAACTGGACGGGAAGCCGTTTGTGGCGCTCAATGGGGGACCGGCGTTCAAGTTCACGGAGGCCATCTCGCTGATGATTCCTTGCGAATCGCAGGAGGAACTGGACCACTACTGGGACAAGCTCTCGGAGGGTGGGGAGGTTCAGTATTGCGGGTGGCTGAAGGACAAGTTTGGGCTGTCTTGGCAGGTGGTTCCAGCAGTGGTGAAGCAGTACCTGGCCGACCCTGACCCGGAGCGGGTGTCTCGGGTGGTGGCGGCGATTATGAACTCGCAGAAGCTGGATTTTGCGACGATTGAAGCGGCAGCAGCCGCAGGTGTTAGGTTTTAGGGCCGCTGCGCGGAGGTATTAGGGCGCTTCGCGACTTGGGCGTTGGGCTGAGTTTTCTAGGACTTTGGTGTTGAGGGAAGGCGTGCTTGCGTCGAACCAATTGTGGGCACGAAACTAGGCGTCCGAGTCGTGATTTTGATGTTGGTGGTGGGGCTGGTTGGGGGTGGGGTTCATGTCTTGTTTAACCCTATTGGTATGCATCGATTGGAGGGGGTTGAGGCTCGATTGAGGCAGGGATTGAAGGAGTTGCGGCCGGGGGTGGGGTTGGCGGAGATTCGCCAGTTTTGCGTGCGTGAGGGGCTGGAGATGGGGGAGCCTTCGGAAGAGTTTTGGCACCCAGGGGACCCACCGGAGGGAGCGAAGTGGGAAGTCCGGGGAATGCATCCCTACGAGGCGCACTATTACGGGGGATCGGCGGGGATGCTGGTGGATTTTTGGTTGGATCGAGATCAGAAACTCATCCGGGCGGATATTGGTACTCACGGGTCCGCCTTCTAGGTGATGCCTCTTTCCAGGAAATGGAACTCGATTAATCGACTTCATCCTCTATTTCAGACCGTAGTCGCGCATCCTGAGGTCTGAACCGAACGCGAGTTGTGAGTGGCAATGCGAAGGTATGAGGTAGCCCAAGGATGGGCCTATCTGGGACCCGATCACCCTGGCCAATTTGAACTGAGCAACTAGCATCGGGTCTTTGCAGGAGTTCTCCATCTGGTTTAGCCATCACGTGTCCTTCTCAGACCCACCCTCAATGGCGATTCAACAATAGCTCGAATCTCTGAAGTAGCTCTCGGTTGTCAATGTGAATTCAAGCGGCCCACAAGTTCGCCGAACGTGATCACGCCGGGCTTTTCGCTGGCGGAGCAGGAGGCGTCTACGTAGCTTTCTTTCCGGATGACGCGGTTGGAAGTCTTGAGGGCGAGTTCGGTCTGGTCGATCGTCGTGCAGCCCCCTTTCGGGTTGGATCGGTAGAACTTCAGGAGGGAGTCCAGTCCCTTCGCATCGGCGGCGCTTAGTTTCAGCACACCCAGACGATGAAAGACTGGCTTCTGGCTTTGTTTGTCCTGTTCCGAAATTTCGACCATGAGACCACTCTTGTTGGTGAACTTCAGGGCGTAGCCGCTCTGGTTGAAGCAGCCAAGAGATTTATAGAACACGTCCAAGGTTTCTGTTGGACGCAGGGTGGAAATTTGGATGATCGGTTCGTTGACCTGGGCGGCAGGGCGGAACGCGGCGCAGATGGCCCCGGTGGTCACCAGGCTCAGTCCGATCGCAAGGGTCTTTCCTTTCAACATCATTAATCCTTGAGTGACGAAAATCGTCGAATGGGTTCAAAGGATCCGACGCCTCATGCCTCGGATGGTTTCGGATCGACAGAATGGCCACGGCGATTTCTGAGACATTCAGGTTTGGGGCGCAGAGATTTCCGTAGAATTTGGGAATGAGGTCGATCTGGCGGGTGGAGATGCTGGGCACTCTGCAGGCGGTGGGAGAAGATGCGGCGGTGTCTCGGTTCCGAACGCGGCGGGTAGGGCTGCTTTTGGCATACCTCGCTTACTTCTCCGAACGCAGCCACTCACGGGAGGAACTCGCCGAGATGCTGTGGCCGGAGTGCGAACCGGAATTGGGACGCCGAAACCTGCGACAGACCCTTTCCTCTTTGCGCCGGCCCTTGGAGCCACCGGGAGTTCCGGCGGGGGCGGTTCTGACCGCCAAGCAAGGGCGGGTCTCGCTGAATTTGGAGTTTGTGAATACCGACGTTGCTGAGTTCAAGGCGGCCGTTCGGTCGGAGCGGACAGACGATTTGCGGCGCGCCGTGGAGGTCTATCGGGGCGATCTTTTGCCTGGACATTACGAGGACTGGGTGCTGCGGGAACGATTGCACCTTGAGGACCTCTATGTTTCGGCTCTCAAGCAACTAGTCAAGGTGTGCGAGGCGGAGGGGAGGGTGGACGAAGGCATTCACTATGTCAGGCTCGCCTTAGCCAAAGACAATCTTCAGGAAGACCTGCATGCGGCCCTCATGCGGTTTTACATCGCCTCGGAGCGGTCGGCCAGCGCGCTTCAGCACTTTGAGGACTGGCGAGCGACGGCTGAGCGGGAACTGAACGACGAGCCGGGACTGGAAACGCGACGGCTTGCGGAGCGGGCTCGGCGCTCGGTTCCCGCCACAGTTGGAGAAACGATCGCTGTCGTTCCGCTGGAGCCAGCGCGTAGTGAACGAAGTCAGATCATCCGTTTGCCTGTCCAGCTGACGCGCTTCTTTGGGCGAGAAGAGGATCGAGAGCGAGCACTGGGAAGTTTGCTGGAAGGAGTTCGTCTAGTTTCGTTTTTGGGGCCGGCGGGGACGGGCAAGACGCGCCTTTCGGTGGAGGTTGGGCGTCGCTTAGCTGAGCAACAGGGTTGGAATGTTTGGTTTGTGTCCTTGGCTGACTACGCGGACGGCGCTCAGCTTCTTTCCGCGGTTTGCGAAGGGATGCGGCTGCCGACAGAAGCGGGGAATTCTCCGCTTGAAGCGATTTCCGCCAATCTCTCGGGGGCCAAGAATCTTCTGATCTTGGACAACCTCGAGCACATTTTGGAATCTGCGATACCAAGGGTTCAGAGCTTGTTGACCGATGTGCCGAACGTAGCGATTCTGGTGACATCTCGACACAGTCTGAAGCTGGAGGGCGAGCACGAGATGGATTTGGGGACGCTGCCGATCCCGAAGGACGAGAGCGATCTGGCCGGTTTGGCGGAAGCGGCAAGCGTTCAACTCTTCGTCGACCGAGCGCAAGCGGTGGTTCCTGACTTTCAGCTCACCGCGCACAACTCGCGGGCGGTGGCGGCGATCTGTACGCAGTTGGACGGGCTCCCTCTTGCCCTGGAGATTGCGGCGGGACTCTCCCATGCGTTTACTCCGTTACAGATGCTGCAGAACTTGGAGCATCGGCTGGAGCTGCTCCGGAGCCGCCGCCGAGACCTGAGTGAACGGCACCGAAGTTTGCGGGCGGCGATCGACTACAGCTACGAACTGCTTTCACCGGAGTTGCAGCGATTCTTCATGGCGCTTTCCGTGTTTCGGGGCGGGTTTACGCTGGAGGCGGCCGATCGAGTTTGCGGGGTGGGCGCGACGCTCAGGATGACTTTGGATTTGCAGGAACGGTCGCTCCTGCGGGCCGATGAGGCGGCGGAAGGGAGTCCGGCCCGATTCAGGTTGCTCGAATCCTTTCGCGAATATGGGGCGGAACTGCTCTCTGGTGAGGAGCTTGGGGACCTCAAGGCAAGGCATGCCGCTTACTATCGTGAGCAAGGGAAGGCGGCGGCGCAGCACGACCGGGAGAACCTGCTGGCGGCGCTTCGGTTCTATTTTGATGAGGGGCAGCCTTCAGAATGCGTTGCGCTCTTGGTGGCTTTGCATGGGTTCACCATGGTGGGGCACGACGTGACGCGCGCGTTGGCGGTGGATCCCCGGTTCGATTCATTTGAACCCTTGGATCAGATCATGCTGCTGCGCCTCTTGGCGGACGCACATTTGTATCCTTCGGAGTTTGAAGAGTCGTACCGGGTATCTGAGCGTGCATTGGAAATTGCCCGGCGTATCGGAAGGGAAGATCAGGTTGCGATTTGCAAACGTGGCGTGGGGGTGGCGGCGGGCTATTTGGGAAGGCGAGAGGAAGGGATCGCCTTGACGCGCGAGTTCCTGGCCTATGCCGAGAAGGTCGGCGACTTGCGTATGATGGAGCACGCTTACAACGCTATCGGAACCGAGTTATGGGTCATGGGGAGAGGGGAGGAAGCACGGAAGGAGTTCGATGGCGCACTGTTGGCGGCGAGGAAACTCCATGGGAGCGAGATTCCCTGGCAGGTTCACTACAATCAGGGCCGTGTAAGGTTGGATGCCGGAGAACTGGACGATGGCATGCAGTTTGCGAACGATGGAGTGAGGGCTTCTAAGCTTAAGAACGAAGAACTGGGACTCTCGATGTGTTTGTCTTTGGTGGCTCGCTACCATCGGCTCAAGGGGAATCAGACAGCGGCGTTGGCCACGAGTCATGAGTCGATGGTTCGCAGGCGCAAGGTGGGGTTCTCGTTCTGGACGCTTCTCGCCTTGATGGAGCACGCCATGATTTTGGCGGAAATCGGTCGGAGCGCGGAGGCGGCTACTCTGCTGGCCGCCTCGCGAGGGGTGACGAGGCTTAATCGAGTGATGGACGACCGCGAGTTTTCCGCAACGGTCGACAGGGTGAAGAGTCAGCTTTCGGAGACGGCGTTCGAGCAAGCCTGGGCGGAGGGCCTGGGGATGAACATGGACGAGGCTTTTTGGTTCGCAGCTCGGTTTCGTTAGGCTGTATACGTTTTGTTGACGCCCTTTAGGGATGCTGAGAGCGTCATTTTTTGAATCCGTGACCCTTGTGGAGAAGTCTATGTCTCGATCTCAATCCGTTTTCCAGAGGTTCCGTGGGTTTACGCTCATCGAACTCTTGGTCGTTATCGCGATTATCGCGATTTTGGCCGCGATCCTATTCCCTGTATTCGCCCAGGCGAAGCGGGCGGCCAAGAAGACTCAATGTCTGAATAGCGTCAAGCAGGTGCCCATTGCGGTTTTGATGTACGCCTCCGATTACGACGATCATCCTCCGTTCAGCATCAATGTGCTGCTGACGGACACACGTTACGAACTGCGCTCTTGGTATGCCTACGTCTATTACGAATTGCCCGACTTTGAAACGGCGTACTTCAATTCTGAGGAGGGCCTGCTGGGTCCGTACATGAAGAATCAGGCGATCTACGGTTGTCCAGAGTCGGATGGTCTCTTAGCCGGACAGTTGGACACGGCGTTTCCGAACGGATTTGGCGTGAATACGTCGGTGATGGCCTTCGAAATCACGCCGCTCGGGGTGCCCATCATTCCGACGATCAGCCTGACTGAAGTGGACCGTCCGGCGGAGACGCTGTTGATCGCAGATTCGGTGAGCGCGAACAGCGATGGAACCCTCTCGCACCAGACGTGGATTGATGGTCCCTCCAATCCCGTGCCCCAAACTTGGGGAGTTCATTCCAAAATGGTGAACGTGGGGTGGGTGGATGGTCACGCAAAATCCAAACAAATCACCATGCGCCCAACTCTCGATCTCTATTTCGGCGATGAAGGCGCGAAGGCAACGGCGGAACGATATAACGTAGGGGACGTAATGAACCCTCAGTATCCCTATGGCAATGAATGGCAGGACTACTACTATCGAATCGATAAACCGAACTAAGTTGTTTGTTCTGGTGGGCTTGGTCGCGACGCTAGCTGGATGTGGAAGTCCTCCGGAGCCTCCCAAGCAAAATACGATCGTCAACCCCGCTGGAAAAGAACTCACCGGGAAGTTGCAGGGCATGACGCCAGAGGAGCGGTCAAAGTATCTGAAGGAGCACCCGGAAGAGCTTCAGAAGGCCATGGGTAGCGGCTTTGGCAAGTAGCCTGCCGAGGTCGTGACTGACAAAGGGAAGGGGCGGGAGTGATCCCGCCCCTTTTGACCCTTATTTCCGGTTTGGATAGAGGTGGATGCCTTTGAAGGTGACCCACTCGAACTCTCGAATACCGACCTTGACGACGGCTACATCATCTGGCGCGCCGCCGGAAAAGTCAAACCACCGGATGTGTTTACCGGTGTTGGGATCGATCTCGCTCTCCGGGCTGATGATCATGCACTCCAGCTTGTTTCCGGCTTTGTCGAAGGCTTCCATTTGCATCTCAACCTTGTCAAGCGAGGCAGGGACCTCGATGGTGATGCCGACGGAGGCGGCGGGGCCGCCAATGACTGCGGCTCTTTCTTTTGGCCCCGAGATCTTCATGGGGATATTCGATTTCCCAGGGATCAAGGTTGCCCAGGGCTTGAACGGGCCCCCGGCGACACCGAACTTGAGATCGGTGGTCTTGAGGGTCTCGGGCGCAGAAATACCCACCAGGTCCATGGATCGATCCGAATTGGACTCGCCGTAAGTCTGCCAAACGCTGTACTTAGATGGATAGCTTGTTTCGACGAGACAGTAATAATCGCCCCGTTTCAAGCCATCCACGTCGACTCTCATGTGGAGCCTTCGGTCCTCGCCGGGCTGGGCAAAGCCTCCCATGTCAATACTTCTGGCAACATCGCCTCCCTTAGCAGGACTCCCATCCGGCTGCCAAAGATTGTGAGGGCCGTAAGCATCCCACTGTACGTAAGCGAGTTTAACAGTGGCGCCGTTCTTGAGCTTGAAAGGGCCGTACGTCGGCTTACCCGGTCCAAACGAAGAGTTTTCGCCGGTGAATTCTTTTTCCTGCGGTGCGGCCAACGTTTCTCTTGTGATCTCAGAGGTCTTCTGAGGCATCGCGCTTGGGATGGTTGAGTTTGCTGAGATTTGGAGATCGACGATTGCCGAATCGTCGTCTCGGACATCGACGCTTCGCACATCCTGCCCCTGGCCACCCATCCAGTAAACTCGCTGTTTACCGGCGGGTACCCGAACTCGATATCGACCATCTTTGTCCGTCACTACGGTTTGCACCCAAGCGCTGGAATCGGGATGGGCCGGGCCGTAGATCCCCACAAAGGTGTTTGGAACAGGATGACCTTCAACGTCCGTAACGACTCCACTTATCAAGCCTCCTGGCTTGAGTTCAAAGTTGAAGTTAGATTGGATTTTGCCGGGTTTGCCAACCACGCCTACGATTGCCGGTGCATTGACTTTGTCCCGAAGGGGAGCCGGGAGATCGAGAGCGATATTGTAGGTACTTGGCCCGAGCCCGGTCAGGGTGTATCGACCCTGGCTGTCTGTGGTTGCTTGCGACCAGTCGCCACGACTTCCCGTGCCCATGCGCAAATTCTCTTGGGCAGCTACCGTCACTCCGGCGACAGGCTTTCCGTTTTGTGTTACTTGACCGGCGAAGGAAGCACCCAGAACTAGTTTGATGTCCTTGAATTCAGCCGTTCCTTGCGCCAAAGTCTTGGGCCGTTCATCCATACCAAGATTGGCAAAATTACCTGGAGCGTTCATCATGATGGTTGAATTCGCCGGAAGACCCTTGAAGACGTATCGACCTACAGAATCGGTTACTACACTGAGAATGTTAGATCTTTCTGATGGCAGCTGAATGAATTCCGGCTCGGAAGGTTCTCCCCGAATGATCAGCCGCACGTCTAGACGGATACCAGTTGCGGGCTTGCCACTCGGTAAGAGGATTCGACCGCCGACCGACGTGGGCGTACCGAACTTTAGCGTTGAGACTCTCTGCGGACTCGGCCAAACCCGTGCGAATTCGTAGCCATGAGACGCCGATCTCAGCAAGACAAAGGCACGGGTGGCCCGTTGATATCGGCTCGCCTTGATGGTTATTCGGCCATCACTCACCGGCAGATTTTCCGATTGTATGGCCGTGCCATCTTCAGCCCAGACAATCCACACTTCGTTGACGTCGATAAGGGCTTTTCCACGCTCGTCGAGAGCCTGAATGGTCGTGTCATAGGCGGTAGTCATCCAACTCGCATACGGGTCTTGATAACGTGCTGCGGGTCGGGCGAAGAGGATGCTGGCGCCTGCTGCCACGCCGATGGCGCCAACCCGTGTGAGGGCGGTGATACGGCGAGAGAGTTTGGCGGTACGGACGTTTCGGTCATCCAGAAGGGCCTCGACGCGCTTGGCGAGCAATGACTTGGAAGATACGGCTCCAATTCCCAGAGAGGGCGCGGGTTGCCCGCCGCGCGTCTCCCGAAGGGAAAGGAGGCATCCGGCGTAACGCTCGGAGGGGATTCCCGAGTCGACGACGCGGAGGTCACAAAGCTCTTCGCCCGCTGCGATTAAGGGGCGCTTGACGAGCCAAAGCAGAGGTTGGAACCAGAATGCGATGGTGAGCACCCGATGGAAGAGGCTCCACCGGAGATCGCGGTTGGCGATGTGGGATACCTCGTGAAAGAGGATTGCGTCGAGGGTTTCCGCATCCTGGCATTCGAGCCAGCCGGTGGGTAGGTAGATCGCGGGACGGACGATTCCGGCGACGAAGGGTGCTCCAACACGGTCGCTTTCCAACAATTCTGGAGGCAAAATGCCTTGGGCCCGCGCGGTGTTTGCGAGTCGGGCGAGAATCGATTCGAACTTCGCCGGGCGGGCATTTCGGCGGATTGCGGCCAGGGATACCAGGCCGATAACGAGGTGGATAGCGAGTGCGGTAGAACCCAAAATCCAGGCCACTGCGACGATTTGGACGATGTCGAGAGGATGAGATTCATTCACCGCGATCTCGGTTGGCAGGGTTGCCGGGGTTGGGTTTTGAGAGGTAACGCTCGTCTCTGGAGTCGATTTGGGAGTTGTTGTTGCTGTCTTGGAGGCAGCGGGAATTCGAATTGTGGACGCTGGATTCCATTCGACGGGAACGAGCGGGCTCGTGCGGTGGCTCGACAAGGGGAGGCAGATAGCGAGGCCCACCGTGGCGAGGAGCGATACGCGGAGCACGGCGAGACGGAGGGAGGGAGACCTTTTCGCCATGGCGGCGATAACAAGGGCGATCCCTAATACGACACTGGTTTGAAGGAGCAAGACGAGCAGGATCGAGGCGTTCACTTTTCGACCTCCTGAGACTTTTCACGGACGAGCTTCTGCAGGCGTTCCATCTCTTCGGGGGTTACTTCTTCGCTCTCTAACAAGTGGGCGACGAGGCCACTGATGGAGCCTTGAAAGACGCGAGAGAGAAGATCCTGAGCGACGGATTTGGTGACCTCCGATTCTTTGATGAGCGGACGGAACACAAAGGTTCGATCTTCTCGTTCGTGGGTTACCGCGCGTTTGCCTTCCAACTGCCGAAGCAAGGTTTGAACCGTGCTGTGGGCGATGGGCTTTTCTTCGCTGAGGGTTTCTGTGATCTGGCGGGCGCTGGCCTTTCCCTCCGACCAGAGGACCCGCATGATCTTGAGTTGAACCGAACCGAGACTGATGGGCATAAATTCACCTGAGTAGATTTACTTGAGTAAACGATAGATAGTCTACAGCAGTAAATCTTGATTGCCAAGAAATCTTGACAATATTTCTCTGTTTTTGTTCACATGACAAATTGGTAGTATTTGAGATGTGAAAGGACTGTTAGCTGGGGACGTAATCAGCCACTCCGAAATGTGCGGAATCGAGGGGAAAATGCTCCAGCAAGGAATGTATTTTAGGACGGTCAGGGAGCACTCTATTCTCCTTATGTCGCAAAGGCCCAATGCTCCCTATCCCGATAGACTAAGTAATGACGGGCAAACCCTCTACTATATCGGGCACGATGCGTATGGGGTTCCAAACAAGGCAAGAGAAGATCAACCCCTCATGACCCCAAAGGGGACTCTCACCCAGAATGGAAAGTTCTTTCAGGCGGCTGAAGCAGTTCGACAGGGAGCTAGAGAGTTGGTGCGAGTTTATGAAAAGATCCAGCCTGGCATCTGGTCGTTTAACGGTGTCTTCGAATTGCGCGACGCCAAAATGGAATTCGATAGAATTCGGAAAGTATGTGTCTTTGAATTGAGACTTACCGATGACTCTCTTAACACAGAGAATGAAGCGCGGGGCCAATCAACCTCTCCTGGTCGTTTGATCCCTACCCAAGTCAAACTCAAGGTGTATAAGCGAGACGGGGGCAAATGCGTGCGATGTGGAAGTACTGAAAACCTACACTTCGACCACATTTTGCCGTTTTCGCTAGGCGGCTCAAGTACCAATCCTGAGAATATTCAGTTGTTATGTCAGAGCCACAACCTGAGTAAGTCGAACCGAATCAGCTATTAGGACCTGATTCGGTTCGATGCCGTCTATAGGTGAGAGCCGATCCAAGCTTCGAAGGACTCAAGAAACTTAATCATGAATTCTTTGGTGCCCGCGACTTGTATGTTGCCTTCTTCGTCGAAGAGCTGAGCGGCTCCGCCAACGTAAGCTTCGGGCTGAGCCATGGTGGGCATGTTGAGGAAGACGAGCGACTGGCGCAGGTGGTGGTTTGCACCGAAGCCTCCGATGGCGCCGGGTGAAACGCTGATGACGGCTGCGGGCTTACCGTCCCAGGAGCTTGCGCCATAGGGGCGGGAGGCGACATCGATGGCATTCTTGAGGACGCCGGGGACGGAGCGGTTGTATTCTGGAGTGATAAACAGTACGGCGTCAGCGGCCTTAATTTTGTCCCGGAAGGCCACCCACTCGGGCAAGGGACTTTCTTCGAAGTCTTGGTTAAAGTAGGGAAGTTGGCCGATCTCCACAATTTCAAGCTTCATATCTTCAGGGGCGATACGCGAAAGGGCTACCGCCATTTTGCGATTGAAGGACTCTTTTCGAAGACTGCCAACGATGACGGCGATGTTTTTTGTGCTCATATTCTCCTCTTAACTTGTCAGCCGACATGTTACATCTAATAGCCGGTTTCTAGGTTAACAGACGCCGGGTTTTGGTGAGAGAGGATCGCGGCGATCAGCTCGATCAGATCGCGGGTGCGGAGGTCTTCGGTGGTGTCTCCCGACCCGCCGCAGTGAGGGCTCATCACCACGTTATCCAAGTCTTGGAAGGCAAATTGAGAGGGGAACGTAGGCGTTTCGTCTTTTGGATAGCGATACCACACGTCGATGCCCGCGCCCACGATCGCTCCCTTTTCACATGCCTCAAAGAGGGCCTGCTCGTCGATAATGGGCCCGCGAGCGATGTTAACGACGAGTCTTGGTTCCTTGAGGGCAGATAGTTCAGCGTGGCCAATGGCTCCTTTCGTTTCCTCGGTGAGCGGAGCGGCCACGATCAAGACTTCGCACTCCGAGAGATGCTTTTTCCAATCTCCTGAGGGATCTCGACGGACTCCGATAACTTTCATCCCGAGAGCTTCCAGCACGCGACCGATTTGTTTGCCGATGGCGCCGTAGCCATAAACCATTGCGGTCTTGCCCGCCAGAAGGTACCCATGGCCCTGCCCTTGGCGCCCCCGCCAGATCCCTTTTCGCAACTCTCGGTCGGATAGTGTGGTTTGACGAGCACAATCCAGCAGCAGGGCAATTGCCATTTCGGCGGTAGCCAGGTTGTTATGGTGCAAGTTGTACAGTTTGAGGTGCGGTCGTTCGCGGATATCTTGAAGCAGCTGGGGAGGAATGCCTGCCCAGGGGACGATTACGGCTTTGAGCGGTTGCCGGTCTAGAACGCCGTCGGGAGGGCGTCCGCTGACCAGCACTGTCGTCTCGACAGGAGGATTTGGCCCGACCGTCACGGGCGCTAAAGACGCCAAAGCCGCGCGGACCTGTTCGATCCGCGCGGCTTCTAATTCCGATTCAAAGTGAACATGGGCCATCCGTAGTCGGATTATGCCCAGTGAAAAGCGTCGTCTCCGTGGAGAGTTTGGATGTAGTTGAGCTGTCCTGAGTGATACATGGTGTGGACAGGAAGGATTTGGCCAAAGCGAATAAGGGGCATTTCTCCCAGGGGAGTCATCACGACGGTGTCGTATTTGTCGGGGGAAAGCTCGGCAAGGGCCGCGCAAACATCGCTGACCGACGATTTGAAGTCGGCGAGGGCGGCTTCTTTGTTCTTGTAGCTATCGGGTGCAGTCGTCCAGCCCTGGGGCGTGGGAATCTCCAAACCGGGGTCACTGCACTTGGCGGCAACCATGCGGTTTATCGTGGCAACTTCCATGATCAGGTCGTAACCGCAGCGCGCTTTTCCTCCCGGGTGGGCGGCCAACATCTCATGCGGCATGTTTTCGATATCGGTTGCAAAAAGCTCGGATAGTCGCTGAAGCATCCCGGCGGATTGTTCCGCGGGGCTGGGTGTGGTGGGTGCACTAGACATTTGAATTCTCCAAATCCATGCAGATGATACGTATCCCGAGTAGCTAAATGTAACTATTTAACAAAAAATCATGATCTTTTAGGAGCGAGGTTTTGGCAGGATTTAAGCCCAAGTCGGTAACTTGAGAAGATGCTGGGTCTTATCCTTCCCGCTCTATTTGCGCCCTCACCTCAGGCTCCGAGCCTTGCCGGATATAAGCTGGCTTGGTCTGACGAGTTCGACAAGGGAAGCAAACCCAATCCCGACGATTGGATTTACGAGGAAGGATTTGTCCGCAATAAAGAATTGCAGTGGTACCAGTCGGATAACGCCCGGATTGAGAATGGCAAGCTCATAATCGAAGGTCGAAAAGAGAGGGTGAAGAACCCAAACTACGATCCCAAGAGCGATAATTGGAAGTTAAACCGCGAGTTCGCTGAATACACTTCGGCGTGCGTCAAAACCCGAGGAAAGCATGCTTGGAAGTATGGTCGCTTTGAGATTCGAGCCAAGATCCAGGCGGAGAAGGGTCTTTGGCCCGCTATCTGGACCCTTGGCGTGGATGGTCCTTGGCCCAGCAATGGCGAGATCGATATCCTTGAGTATTACGCCGACCATATTCTGGCGAACACAGCCTACGGAACCGGGGGAGGGGTATGGAAGACGGTCCGCACTCCTTATTCCAAATTCTTGGCAAAGGATAAGGACTGGGACAAGTCTTATCACACTTGGCGGATGGATTGGGACGAGAATTCGATCAAGTTGTATCTGGATGACGAACTGTATAACGAAACCGACGTGACCCAAACGGTAAACCCAGACGGCAAGAATCCGTTTCGCCAACCGCACTACATCTTGCTGAATCTTGCCATCGGTTCCAGCGGCGGCGATCCGTCCAAGGTCAACTTTCCAACCCAGTATGAGATCGACTACGTTCGGGTCTATCAGAAGGCCGAGTAGCTCCTATGGCTGTTCGGCCAAGAGCTTCTTAACCGTAGCTTCCAGGTCACTTACCCCGATCTCGCGCAGGTTGCCTTTGCGGTCGATAACGAAGACGTTGGGGATGGACATGATGCCCCAGCTAGAAGAGAATTCGCTATCCCAGCCATTGCCTTGGTAGTACTGGGGCCAAGGGTATTGGTTCTTAGCCACGAATTCTTTGAGCTTCTTTAAGCCGCCTTCCTTTTCTGGTTGATCCAAGCTTACGCCCACGACTTCAAGTCCCTTTGGTCCGTACGTCTGAAGGACCTTTTTGACTTCAGGCATTTTGGCGACGCAGGGGCCGCACCAGGTGGCCCAGAAGTCTACAACTACGACCTTGCCTTTCTGGTCGGCCATGTCGAAGGGCTTGCCCGAGATGGCGTCCTTGAACTTCAGTTCAAAGGGTTTCCCAATCGCGTCGTATTGCCGGAGTGCTCCCTTGGCCATGGCTGCGTACTTGCTGTCCGGGAAAGCTTCGACAAGCTTTTGATAGTAGGGACGGCGACTTTCGGCCGGAGCGCTGTAGGAAGCTGATAAGAGGAGGCCGGGGCCTTCTGCGCTCTTCGGATATTTCTTGATGAAACCTTCGATGGCGGAGAGCGCCCCATTCCAATTCCATTGGTTGTCGATCTGGACCATAATCTTCATCGACTCGCCCAGTTCTTGAATGGCGGGCGTAGGTTTGTCGGCCAGGACTTTGTCAATATCGGCAGAGACCCGTTGCGCGTATGCTTTGCCGTCGCCGATATTGCCTGCCTCGAAGGAAATCCAGCGTTCGCGCATAAGGGGCAGGGTTCTGGGGTTGGATGGATCTTCTTTGTAGAGATTCAGAATCAGATCGTTCTTTTGCTTTCGCGCGACGGCGATTTCCTTCATGTATTTGTCCATAAAGGTCTTGTCGTTTTCCTTGTCCTGAACCCAGGTTGGCATCTTTACCGCATCGATCTGTTTCAATAGGGCCTCGCCTTTTTCATTGGCGGAAGCGAGAACGGAGAGACCCAGAACGGCAAGAAAGGCGAGGCGTCGCATGGGAATATGGTACGGCAAGGCGCGTTCTGGGCAAAGTGCGAATTTCGTTTAACGTTGAATGATTTTCGGGAGACGTGCCAAGATAGAGAATGCCATTGAGTCTTCTTTCGTTGGCGTTGGCCGTAACGATTCCTTCTTCGCAAGCTTCGATTTCGGTCGATCCTACCCTTCAGTATCAGAAGTGGGATGGGTGGGGTACTTCACTTTGTTGGTGGGCGCACGTGATCGGTGGCTATCCGGACGCCGTGCGCGAAGAGGTGATGCAGAAGACCTTCAAGTACCTGGGATTCAATATCGTTCGGTACAACATCGGCGGGACCGAGAACCCGGAGCACAAGCACATGCAGCCGCGTGCCCTCGTGCCGGGCTACCTTAAACCCGACGGCTCTTACGATTGGACGGCAGACGCCAATCAACGGTGGGTGTTGCAACGGGCAAAGAAGCTGGGTGTAAATCGGTTCGAGGCGTTCTCAAACTCCCCTCCCTACTTCATGACCCTCAACGGCTGCGCTTCTGGTGCGAAGGATGGGGGAAGCAACCTCGACCCCGCCAAGATGGATGCGTTTGCCGATTATTTGGTGACGGTGGTCAAACACTTCAAGGACAACTGGGGCATCACCTTTGAGACCCTCACCCCGCTCAATGAACCCGGCGCGGATTGGTGGAAGGAAGGAGGTCGTCAGGAAGGCTGCCACGTTTCTCCTGGAGACGAGCAATCCAAGCTTCTTTTGGCCACAGCGCGAGAGCTTGAGAAAGTGAAGTCGCCGACCAAGCTTTCGGGGGCGGAAGAATCGCTCATCGATCAATCGGTCACCGCTTACGACAAGATGTGGCCCGAAGCCAAGGCAAAGCTGGCGCGTTTCAATACCCACACCTACGGCGGCAGTAAGCGAAGGGAACTTCAGGAGCGGATGGACATGTTCGGCAAGCCTTTCTGGATGTCCGAATACGGCGACCGTGATCCCTCGGGCCTTACGATGTCGCTCCAAATCCTAAAAGATCTGAAGCAGATGCGCCCCTCCGCGTGGTGTTACTGGCAGGTGGTCGATCAGACCGGCTCCAACTGGGGATTTTGGGATATGGATTTGAATGGAGGAGGGCATACCGCGGTGACCCATCCTAAGCTGTACGTCATGGCCAACTACAGTCGATTCATTCGGCCAGGGGCTCGGTTCATCGAAGTTGGTGATGACCATACGTTGGCGGCGATGAAAGGGAACGATCTCATCCTGGTGGTCACCCGCAAAGGAGAAGGCGGAAAGACCACCTTTGATCTTTCCAAATTCAAATCGGTAGGCAAAGATGCGCAGGTCTATGTCACCGCGCCAGGGAAGAATTTGGCGGAGATGCCAAGGATAAAGATTGAAGGGAAAACTCTGCAAGCGGAGGTGGAAGCCGACTCGGTGACCACTTTTGTCGTCAAAGGATGCAGAACCTAGCCCCCCTCCGAAGGGGCAGCGGGTGCGATGAGATTATTTCGAAAGCTGTTCGGCAAGAAGGAGAAAACACCTGAAGTCAGCGGCCCCGACGATCAATTAGTGCGACTCCACATTCCGTTGTCCGACGGGCAAATTGGAACGGACGAGGAACGTCAGCGATGGGATGACCTCGAAAACCTTTTGGAAAAGACGGTCCTGGAAGAAGGTGTCGGCGATCTCGATGGTGCAGAAATTGGCGACGGGGAGTATACGATGTGGCTGTACGGAAGGGATAGCGCGGTCTTGGCAGAGCGCGTGAAACTAGTTTGCCGTCAGCAAAATCTTCCTTCGGGATGTCGAATGTATGTACGGCATGGAGGCATCGAAGATGACGATGCCCCCGAAGAAATAGTCAACTTAACTTAACGTTCTCTACTCCCTTCCAACTCTTTGGCTTCCGCGGTAGCGCGCTCAGCGTCTCGGCTCATTCCCAATTCTCGGTAGCATTCAGCGGCTTTTTTCAGTGGTTGATAGCCCACATATTTAATGAACTGTCTGTATGCAACGGCGGATTGCTCGTAGGCTTTTGCCGCCTCCAGAAGTCTGCCCCGTTCTCTTAGGGCTGTCGCTCGGGTGTTCCACACGATAACCGGGAGTTGAAATCCGAAGTGATCCAAATCCAAAGCGGTGAAGTATGCGGGCCGATCTTCTTCTTTCGACTCCATGAGCTCCAGGGTCTGCGTGTCGTCGGTTGGTGCGGTTTGCGCTGTGTTCTTGGAAAACCCAGGCAACTGGAGCGATCGCTGGTCAAATTCAAGGGTCACCGACTTAGGTTTGGGCTGATCGGGATTGAGCGGGGCAAAGCCAAAAATCACGACGTCTTGCCCGTGAAACGAATACCGCTCCGTCTTTCCCAAAATGGCCGAGGGGACGATATCGAGAAGGCGCACGTAGTCTCCCCCTGCGATAGTCGACGGAAAGGCCCGGGGTTCGGCGCCTTTGGCCATGGTAGTGGCAATCCAAATCGTGCCGTCTTTCGTGATCTGGGCATCTCTGAATTCAATTCCTTTCAATGCGGCCAAGGGACGAGCCCATTCCTTTGTGAGCTGTTCTTGGGCTTGGTACAGATTGACGATTGGCTTCGGCGAATTGAACTGGAAGAGGGAACTGGGAAGGCGTTGGTTGAACAAATAGTCTTCTCGATAGAACGCATGATCTCCTCTTGAGTACGTCACCTCCGAGGTGCTGTAAAGGGGCAGGTCGGTTTGTTTATCGACCACGATCTCCGCCTGGTAGCTGTCCTCTGGCCGGACGAATTTCACTGAATAGGTGGCCCGTCCATTCACGGGAGCATGAGGCTCCACGGTCATCGTGCGCTTGATGCCGACTTGTCCCATGTCGGTAGATTCTTTGGCCAGATCAAGAGCAGAGACGCTTTCGCCTTTGACCAAGTCAAAATACTGGGGGTCCAATTTTTCAAGGGTGGCGTGGTTTAAGTGGCGATAGTCGGTCATGGCTTGGCCGTCCCGGACAACGATAACGACTTCCAAGCCGGTCCCTTGACGGTTAATGTGTCGCCACATTCCTGCTTGATAGTAGGAGTGTCCAAAGACTCGCCATTTCCCTGATCCCACCTTCATCGCGCTGGTCCTTTCCATCGTCCGCGCGTTTTGGATGGCAAGTCCCATCCGCCTGACGGCGGCTGCCACGGCGTCTCGCGGCCACATTGCGAAGGCCGTCATCGCAACCAAGGCGCCCGCGGCTACCGGAATGAGAACTTTGCTCCGTCGGGGAGTGGGTTTAGTCACCGTTCGCTTAGTGCTTGCGCCGAGCGACTCACCATAGCTCTGCATTAGCTGTTCAATTCGATCTTCTTTCATCGGATTACCTCGTCGCTTGTGAGACCTTGCCAAGAGTGGGAGAAGGCGTCGCGTGCCCGTTGCAGCAGGCTATCGATGGCGTCCGGGCGTTTGCCCAAGAGCGTTCCGATCTCCTGACTGGAAAGGCCAATCACGTACTTCAGGGTGAGGACTTCGCGGTGATCGGCGGAGAGGGTGTTCAAGGTCTGAGCGACCACAGTTGCCTCATCGATCTCCCGGTCAAAACGAAAGGTGGCGTCCGCTTCTCTAACCTCTAGGGTAGGGCGAGCGCGGCGGAATCGATCGGCAATCTTGCGGCGAGCCATGCCCAGCATGTAGACCCGAAGGTCTCGCCGCTTGCAGGGATTAGGGAGGGCTTGGACGACTTCGATCGCGACATCTTCCGCTTCTTCACGCTGGCCCAGTCGGGCATAGCTGTAGCGGAACACATCGTCCAAGAAATCCATGGGGTCCACCCCTCGCCGTGTAAAGATCCAATCGATAGCCAAGCTCATGTGTCTCCTCGAGCACCAAGGCTTCGTTGGCAACAATGGAAATCCATCGCGGACCGATTAGTTTTTTGGCAAACAGAGGTTGGGGCGGTCTTTATCGAGCACAAAGAAATCGATGGGACTGAGTCCGGACTGTTGGACCAAATCGAGAAACGCGTCCGAGTAGTTCTCCATACAGAATTCCAACTCTTCCCGATAAAGGAAGGCCAGAGTGAGGAAGACGACCTCACGACCATCCGGCATCGTGATCGACTCCCCGCCATCCGGGAGAAGATAGCTGGGGCAGACGAGGGCGGCGCAAAGCTGGGTGTCGTGCGAATAGGGGTCAAGGTTGGCGTTGCTTCTTAGAGTGTGTCCGCCCCAGACCCATGATTCCCGCTCATGCGGAAGCTTGGCCAGCGAATAGAGAGCGTTCAGTGGCCACCAGTTTTCTGGTTTCTTCAGTTCTTCCCATTCCATTGGCCACTCTTCGGGCAGATGAAGAACTAACTCGGCGTACCGATATTGGTCGGGATCAGGAACCTCATCGGGTACGTTCATCGGCCGTTCCGCCAGTCCTGTGGTCACAATCGTGTGAAAGCCATCGATGGGCGCCTTGGGATAGAGGTGCATGTCGATATGTACGACATGAGACTGCTCCTCGTGGTAGACCATTTCAGCAGGGCCAAAAATGGAATCGAAATGATCCGTCACCCTCTTGATGAGATTCCAATCTCCCTCCGTTTCCGGTAGCCGATCTGCGGGTTCATCGCCAAATTGGTCTTCGATGGGCATTTCAGTCATCATAGCAAACCGGGTACATCTGAGAGATGAGTTCTCACAACGATGTGGTCATCCGGCTGATTCCTAATCTGTCCTCCTTCTCGGGATCGGATCTTAAGGTGACCACACCCATTGACGGCAGCGAAATCGCGTCCTTACGGCTCGATACCCCGGCCGAAGTCGACGCCAAGATTGCCAAATCGGTGGAAGCCTTTAAGAAGTGGCGAGAAGTCCCCGGCCCTCGCCGAGGCGAATTGGTCCGTCTCTTCGGCGAAAAACTGCGCGCCCACAAAGAAGACCTTGCCAAGCTGGTCACCCTGGAGTGCGGCAAGATCCTGGAGGAAGGGCGCGGCGAAGTTCAGGAGATGATCGACATTTGCGATTTCGCCGTTGGTCTCAGCCGCCAGCTTTACGGCCTAACCATCGCCAGCGAGCGCCCCAACCACACGATGCAGGAGAACTGGCTGCCCTTGGGGCCAGTGGGAATCATCAGCGCGTTCAACTTCCCGGTTGCCGTTTGGGCTTGGAACACCTGTCTGGCCTTGGTCTGTGGCGATCCGGTTCTCTGGAAGCCCAGTGAAAAGACTCCGCTGACCGCTCTCGCTTGCCAACACCTGTTCGACCAAGTCGCCGCCGAGTTCCCGGGCGCTCCCGAAGGATTGAGTCAAGTGATCGTAGGCGGCGCGCAAGAAGGCAACCAGATGGTCGAAGACGAGCGAGTTCCGCTCATCAGCGCCACCGGTTCCTCTCGAATGGGCCGCATCGTCGGGCCAAAGGTCGCGGCGAGGTTCGGGCGCTCTCTGCTCGAACTCGGTGGCAACAACGCCATCATCGTCACTCCCACCGCCGACCTCAACGTGGCGATCCCTTCCATCCTCTTCGGCTCCGTGGGCACTGCCGGGCAACGCTGCACGTCTACCCGACGAGTCATCGTTCATCGCAGCTTGTTCGATAAAGTCTTCGAGACACTCGCGGCTGCATACCGACAGATCGGGGAAACGAAGATCGGCGATCCTCTCGATGGCTCCACCTTAGTCGGTCCGCTGATCGACGAATCGGCGTTCAAGGGAATGCAGGCCGCCATCGAACGCGTTCGTGCCGAGGCCGGAGATGTGGTCGGTGGTGAGCGCACCCTCGAAGACAAATTCCCCCACGGTTATTACGCTAAACCCGCCATTGTCCGACTCCCCGCCCAGTCAAAGACGATTCACGATGAGACGTTCGCGCCTCTCACCTACGTGATTCCCTACGACACCATTGAGGAGGCGCTAGAGATCCACAACGCGGTTCCCCAGGGTCTAAGCTCGGCCATCATGACCACCGATGTGAGAGAGGCCGAATTCTTTAAGCGCCATAGCGACTGCGGAATCGCCAACGTCAACATTGGCACCAGCGGCGCGGAGATCGGTGGTGCATTCGGCGGAGAGAAGGAAACCGGCGGCGGTCGCGAGTCTGGCTCTGACGCGTGGAAGGCCTACATGCGCCGTCAAACCAGCACCACGTTCTATGGCCGAGAGCGCCCAACCCTCGCCCAAGGCATTAAGTTCGACCTCTAAGTCCTTCGCCTAGCCGGGAAGAATGTGACCGAGAAGCTCGCGGAGATCCGAAACGAAGAACCGCTTCGAGAAGGACTTCGCGGGGTTCTCCGGCGAGTATTCGACACTCAAGTAATCGTCATGCGTCAGGAGCCGGATACGAGTACCGTCCTCGTCGGCAAGTTCGTAGCTTCCGCCCTCCAGCAAATGCTCCCAAATATGGGGATCGGACGGGGTGGGGTGGTTGAGGCCGTTTGGATAGGAGACGTTGCCTAGTGTGAGATAAAGATGTCCGTCGTCCGCATTTCTAATCGACATCCAGGCGTTCTGATCGTAGTCGCCGTAGTCAACGGGAAAGATGGCGGAGAGTTCTTGCTTAAACATCGTGAGGGGCCTCCTTTATAGTCTATGACGACTGAGGCAACCCTTCTAAATCAATTTGAAGGAAAATTGAGGCTCCAGAATTCCGCCTACTTCTTCGAAGGTTCATGAAGAGCATTCCCGAGGTCGTCAAGGTCCCCACTTACCGTCCATCCCGCATCGTCCATGATGGGGTGCTTCGAGGATTTCTGATGCAGATAGGTTCGGAAGGTGTAGTCCAGCTTCTTCTGATTGGCATGGCAAGCCATGCACTTGGAAATCTTCCCTGACTCTTGGATAACGCTCGACTGATCCAGCGTCCCAAATTCCCAGTCTCCGCACTCGGGGTTAAAGCCCTTCTCTCGCTTTCGGACATAGGTTCGGAGTGAAACGGGGCTTGTCTTGGTCGGATACTTCTCTTTGACAATGACCGTCCCTTCGGGAAATGCTTCGCCAGCGTACATGGCCTTCTCACCTTCCGGGCTCACATAAACCTTGATGAACCCCGTGTGAACCTTGGATTCCTCCGTGGGAGTAAAGGTCTGGCCGGAACAGGAAGTCCAAGTCTCTCTCAGCACTTGAAAGTAGTCCTTAGTCGCTTCCTTCCAGTGAGCGTAGCCGGCGAGATTGTTGACCGGGGCGACTGACTTTTCTTCTGCACGAGCAACCACCTCGGGTTGCTGGCAACCATAAACAAGCAGCACTCCCGAGGCCACGAGAAGGTACAGGTCAAATCGTCTCCGCATGGAAAATTTGACAATCCTTCGTACTGATTAGTTTCTACCTTTTTGAAAAAGGTCTGTTCTTGAATGATCGACGTCGATGCCCAGACTTCTGAACCAGGAAAAGAGATCGTGCCCAACGGCGGCGCTCCATACCGCGACGCAGTCATCCATCGAATAGCCCTTGTGACTTGGGGCCACTAACTTACGCTTCGTGCGGAAGTATTTGGCCATGACTCCCGGGCCGTATTTGCGCTCAAGCTCTTCAAAGATGTAATACGTCTTCCCCCAGACAACCGCATTCGGCGCTCCCGGCTTATTGATATCGATCTTGTCGAGATTCGGGTCTTCTTTACGGGCTCGTTCGATCGCATTCCTCAGCGTCTCGTCGGCTTCTGGCATCTTCATCCGCCGTCCGACTAGGATTCCGAGATAGGTCGCAATCGGTTCGTTCCAAACGGGCTCTGGATGAGGCAAAACCCAGGAGTGCCCTGCTTCGTGAGAGATCAGCTCCACCATCGGATACCGGTGGTTGGGATAGTCGCCCCACCACGCGCCGATGGCAATCCGCTCACCGCTTGAAAAACCACCACCGCCGGTGGGCAGCATCAGCATCCGCGTGATCATGCCGGAGGAGGGTTCTACACCCGTGATCTCGATCAAGTGCGGACGAATCGCCGTGTACTCCTTAGCAATGGCATCCGCATACTTGGCAGTGCCTTCGTGGAATTCCAGCGTCAACGGGCCAACTTGCTTGGTGAGTTCCGCCCACTGACCCTTGATGGGCTGGCTGGGGTTCACGGGTTTGCCCTTCACCACATCGAGCAAAAGCGGACTGATCCATGAAGCGTTAATCGGGTCGGTCGCATCGGGGCGATTCCCAAACAACCCCCGGATTCCGATCATCACGTTGCCCTTGCCAAACTTTCGGCGCGCCAAGACCGGCTTCCCCGCCGCATCTTGAACCAGCGTCTCAAAGGGCGCATCCAGCCGAAGCGTTCCACCCCCGTAAAAGTCGATCTTGCTTTGGATCGTGATGGCCTTTCCAGTTAAAGGCGTTGCCGCCGCTCCGCGCTCAAAATGGACGTCAAAGGCATCCGCGACCGCCTGAAGCGGCAGGGTTTTGCCTTCCGGAACCGCATTGGCGTCTCCCAGGACAAGCAGCCCGCCACCGTTCTGGACGTAGTTCTTCACGAATGAGACCGTCTTCTGGGTGTAGGGAACTCGAGTGTCTCCGCTGGCCAGGACAAGCAGATTGGTGTTGCTCATGTCGAGCTTCCAGAGGGTGCCCCAGTTCCTCTCATCGGTTCCATTGTCTCCGATGTACTGCTTGTAGAACCGGCCATCCATATAGAACGTGAACTCCTGAGAGATGTCGGAGACACAGTGGATGCGGGGCGACTGGGTCGCAAAGGCGAATCCGGCAAGCAGAGCGGTGAGCATCTTGAGGTTAGGCTAGCCAGAAACTCTAAAGAGAAAGCGAAGTCAATCTTTAAAAACAGAAGGCGACGAGCATTCCTGCTCGCCGCCCTCATGAGGTTTTGGGTTATCGGGGTGACAGCTTAGTTGCCGCCGCCGCCACCACCACGTCGACCGCCGCCGCGCTGGTTCTCGTTGGGGTCAGCCTTGAACGGCTTGCCACCGAAGGCCTTGAACTTGGTCTTTTGATCCTCTGTCAGAACGCCAAGCAGGAGCTCATCCATCTTCTTGGTGTTCTTTTCCATGGTCGACTGCATCTCTTCGCGGGTGACTTCCTGGTTTCGGACCTTCTCAAAGAGAGCCATGTTGGCTTCCTGCTGCTGATCCTGGAGAGTCTTGATCTTCGTGGTCTGCTCGGTGGAAAGGCCGAGAGACTTCTGAACGGCTGCATCGGTCAGAGCGCTGCTGCCGCGAAGCTGGATCGAGATCTCGTCCAGTCGCTTCATCTGATCGGCGCTAAGAATAGCGGCCAGATCCTTCTTCTGCTGGGCGCGCATCTCTTCCATGCGCTTCATCATGGCTTCTCGATCAAAACCACCGGCGCCTTGTCCACCGCCGTTGCCACCCTGGCCACGTCCGCCGCCGCCTTGGCCGCGCATGGCTTCTCGCTGCTTGGTCTGCAACTCTTCAAGCTTCTTCTTTTGGTCTTCGGTGACGCCCAGATCCGCCTGAACATCCTTGCGCATGGCAAGGTTCATCTCACTTCCGCCGCCTCGACCAAACTGGCCGAATCCGCCGCCGAAGCCACGACCGCCGCCTTGGCCGCGACCCTGGCCGCCGCCACCGCCTTGGGCACTTACGAGCGCCGCACACACGAGCAACGCCGCTACAAATAATCCTCGATGTTTCATGGTCCTCATCAAAATTACGAACCTCCGACTGGGTGGACGTTAACAAGAATTTATTTGTTCAGTAAGCATTATTGCGGGATCTACATTTTCATAACTCGTTCGGTCCGCGATCTGTGCATGTACACCATTCTGTTTGGTAGCCTTAGGGAGAGGGAGAAACTTATCATATACTGATAGGGGCTTTCTCCCAGCGTCTATCGTGGCGCACCTGCTTGGTGTACGCGCCTAGGTCATTTTGGTTTGGGATGGTTATGGAGAGTTCTCTTTACTTAGTTGTGGTTGCCGACGATAGGTTCGCAGCTCCATTGGGAGTGACCCTCACGTCGATCTTCGAAAATACAACCGGGCCGATCGATGTGACGGTCGTGCTGGACAATGTCTCCCAAGCCGACCAGGACAGACTGCGAAAGTTGGCGGAACAGTATGAGCACCGGCTCAAAATGATCGAACCGGAGTTCCGTGAGAACTACAAGAACGCGAAATCCAATCAGTGGGTCACCAAGGCCGCTTACTATCGGCTTCACATGGCTGAATTCTTGCCGCCGGAAGCCAAGAAGGCCATCTATATCGATACCGACATTCTCTGCACTTCCGATCTCCGGCGTCTTTGGAACGAGCCTCTGGACGGCCAGCCCGTTGGCGCGGTTACCGATCCGACGCTCTTTGAGAAATCCGATCTTGGCTATGAATACGATTTGATAGGGACTCGGCCTGAGGACGGATATTTCAACTCCGGGGTCATGGTTGCCGATCTTGAGCAGTGGCGTAAAGAGAATGTGGCGGAGAAAATTCTCGAGCACATCATCGCCCATCCAAAGTTTGGGCGATTTCACGACCAAAGCCGACTGAACGCCTACTTCGCACGGCGGTGGAAGTCTCTACCGCTTCGGTATAACCTACAGGCTCGAATGATGGGCATTCAGTTGCCCGGCTTGGCGCCTACCGACCCCAAACTTTTGGCGGCGACGCTGGCCGATCCGGTGCTCGTTCACTTTAACGGCCCGGTCAAACCTTGGCAGGGGCGTATGTTCAATCCCTTTAAGGCTGACTATCAGAAGGTTTTGAGAAACAGTCTCTGGAGAGACTGGCATCCCCAAGAGAATAAGCTGAAGGAGTTCCGGTGGTTCTTTGGAGACTTTCGCCGGAATTGGCGGCAGTATCAGTGGTGTAAGCGCGCTCGTACTTCCGTGGTACCAGTCGAATATGCTGTCACTCAGCCGCACCGCGCTGAAGAGCGCGAACTGGAAGAATCTGGGCGTCGATAGCAGTATCCTTCGGGATATGACCGTCTCTGAACTTCTCCGCCGCCATCTTGCCATGTTTGGCAACGTAAATCTTGCGACCGCCGAGCAGATTTATGCAGAAGACATCTCGATGGAGTTTCCCTATGCTCCGCAGCATCACACGCAACGATTAGATGGCCGCCAGGCGGTGATCAACTTTGTTTCGCGAGTCGGCGAGTTTTTCCGAGACTTTGAAATTGGTGACCCCGTCGTTCATCAGACGACCGACCCGAGTCTGGCGATTGCCGAGTACCCGGGGCGGGCGATCTCCAATGAAACCGGCAAGGAATATCGTCAAAACTATATTTCCGTTATCACAACTCGCGACGGGCAAATTGCCCACATCAAGGAATACTACAATCCGGTGCGAGTCTTGGTCACCACGAACGAGATCGAAGAGCCGGGAAGTTAGAGCCCCAGGGATCTCTGCTGGGATTCCTTTTATTTGATCGAGAACCCGCACGGGTACCTGGATACTTCGACGCGACAACGGGAATGAACCTCGTGACCTTCAGGGTCGGCTGGCTGTTATGGGGAAGAATTCGCGCACGGAAGTGGTCGTCGATCGGCTTGTTGCCGACTCGGCGAAGCTGAGATTTAAAGATCGAGAACGTGCGTTTGAGCTTGCTCAGGTCGCCTTGGAGAAGTCGATTGCTGTCGGATACCGACAGGGAGAGGGGCGCGCTTGGCGTCAGTTGGGCGCGCTTCATTACTCCGAAGATCGTATGCGTGCGCTTGAGTGCGCGTTCAAAGCTCAGGAAATCGCCGAGGAGATCGGTGACGATTTCTGCGCGGCGGGCGCCTTCATGATCCAGTTCTGCTTCTATCACGACGGAGGCAATTACGACAAAGCGTTTGTGTTTGTCAAGCAAGCCTACGATCGGGCGAAAGCGGCAGGAGATCGCGGCATCATGGGCCAAGCCCTGTATAACATGGGGGTCCATGCATTCAATCGTTCCGATTTTCGCATGGCGGCGGAATATCAAAAGATGTGCCTGGAAGCCGTCAAGGGCGTCCGCAATTTTCATTTTCGCTGGTGGTCGATTGGAGTTTACGGGCACGCGCTCTTCGAACTTGGACAGAAGGTCGAGGCCGTTCGGCTGCTGAAGAAGGGACTTCAAGGTTCCAAGCGAGGCAAGAGTCGAGAGGCCACGGTCAATATTTGTTCGTCTTTGGCCACGATCTATAACCGCCAAGGTCAGCATTGGATGGCGATTGAATTCGCTCGGCAAGGCATCGCGTGTGCGGAGTCTTTCGAATATTCGTACTACGTCGATGAACTCTATGGCGAGCTTGCGAGGGCGCAGCATTGTCTTCACGAACCGGAAGAAGCGGTCCGCACCTATCAAATCGCGCTCGAGTTCTCTCGGCTCAACGGGAATGTCGAATGCGAAGCGAAGATATTGCTGGGATTGGCGGATGCCTATGCCAGTCTCAACGACTTTGAAAACGCGTACCAGGTGCAACGCGAGTACACACAATCGATCGACAAACGTCTTCGGCAACAGAGCGAAGCACGCATCAAAGAGCTTGAAACGACGCATCGCGTGGAACTCGCCCAGGCTGAGGCCAAGACCGCTCGCCAACAGCGCAATGAGTTAAAGCGGATCAATCGAAAGCTGAAGGCTCTGCTCACTCAAAAGGAACGACTGCAATCTGAACTCGAACGTCTTGCGTCTACGGACGATTTGACCGGCACTTTGAACCGACGCCAACTGGTGCGGGAGGGGGTCGAGGAGATGCGTCGATTTGGCTCAAAGGGAATGCCCCTCGCCGTGCTGGTTCTCGATATCGACCACTTCAAAAGCGTGAACGACGCTTTTGGCCACATAGTAGGCGACCAGGTTCTGCAAATGGTCACCGACTGCTGCAAACGCAATCTTCGGGAAGAGGACTTTATCGGCCGGATCGGGGGCGAAGAGTTTGTGATTGTTCTTCCCGGCTCCAATACCGAGGAGGCGCTTGCCATTGCAACGCGGCTTCGAGTGGCCGTTGAGAAACTAGATACCCAGCACGTAATGTCTGATCGGAAGATCACGGTATCGATTGGTCTTTGCGCGGCACGCCGGGAGCATGGGTCATTTTTTGAACTCATGAATGCCGCCGATAAGGCCCTGTACGAGGCAAAACGGAACGGAAGAAACCAGGTCTGTGTGAGCGAAGACGAAGTGGCCGCCTAGCGAACCGAGGCGATATAGGCGTTGATCCGGTCACAAATGATTTTCCTTTGGGCCGGGGTGGCGTTCTGGCCAAAGGTCACTTGCCGTCCGTCTTTATCTTGCAGCGCGATCATGGGAACGGGGCCTTTCTGATTTCCCATTCGAACAGTGTTTGAGACGCTTTCGACGTCGGCTTTAACGCTTGGATCGATCGTGTACCGTTTTTCTCGTACCCACCCGCCAAGGTTCTTTCGAATCACCAGTTGATCGCCATCCAGGGTGAAGGACTCCGTTGAGGCCGAGTTGATGGCCGCGTAGATCATGGAGAATCCGACCGCAAAGAAGATTGAATAGAAGCCCAGCAGCGCGAGGGCGCCCCAGCCAAACGCCTTTGACATCCCGCCGATCATGAGCACCGCGTGGAAGGTGGTGAAAGAGGTCCATCCGAAGCCGAAGAGACCAATTCCGCCCGCCGCCGCCCAGTTGCCGGGAGAGACTTTCATCTCCAATACCGCGGGGACCTCAAGGGAGGTTGGCGCGCCGATTTCTTGCCGCGCCAGACGCTCAGAGAGTTTCGCATTAACGGCGTCAAGATCGGCGATTCCTGCCGGATCTCCAGGACGCACTTTGCCAAGTTGTCGTCGAACGTCGTCTTCGATGGACTGAAGCTGCCCTACCGCTCGCTCCAGCGTGGACTTGAGTTCCAAATCTTGGGTGGTGGCAACCGAAGCGAGCCGCGTCTGGACCGTCCTTGCCGTGGACTGGAGGGACTCGATGGTGGCAATCTGTTGACGAAGCATCGACTCCGTTGGCGGTTCGTCGGTCTGGAGGACAAGAGGGGCGAACCGAGCCATCCAAGCATTGGCTTCGTCTCTCGCTTGTTCCAAATTGGAATCGGGCTGCGAACACTGGAATCCTTCCATCGGCTTTTTAGATTATTGTCGGTTTCGAATTGCCTGTGTCAGAGCGGGTGCGAGAAGTGAACGAATACGGTTAAAAAACGTCAGGAACTGACGACTCGGGGCGCTTCGAGTCGTATGAGAACGTATGAACTACCTGATAGCGGCGCTCATGGTAGCGGGAACGATGCAAGGGAAGGATACAAGTCCGCATAGCGAGGCGCAGTTGGTTGCGGTTTCCTCGAGAGTTCAACCCGGTGGCGAGATCTTGGCCGCAGTACGGATCAAGATGGAGCCGGGTTGGCATTGCTACTGGCGCAACCCGGGGGATAGTGGAATGGCGACCGCCATCGATTGGAAACTCCCCGCAGGTTGGAAGGCCAGTCCGCTCATGTGGCCCGTTCCTCATGTTTTGGACGCCGACGGCTTCACGGTCTACGGATTCGAGGATGAAGCCTTGTTCTTGGCCAAGATCACCGCTCCCAAGACCGCGAAAGCCGGCGCGAGCTATCGACTCGGCGCCGAGGCGAATTGGTTGATCTGCAAAGACAGTTGCGTACCCGCAAAGGAGGCTACCAGCCTGGTTGTCCAGATTGGCAAACCCGTTCCGAGTAAGACGTGGGCGACCCGATTAAGGGTGGCTTATGAAGCGCAGCCTGAAAAGGCAAAGGGTTGGAACATTGCCGCCACCCTGAAGAACAAATCGATCTCGTTGAAGCTAGGAACGCCTCCCGGCATAAAACTCGACCCCAACGTTCGCTTTATTGCCGCCGACCCTGAAACCATCGCCCACAGCGCGGAGCAGGTTTTGGAAGGGGCGGGCTCGTCGTACACCCTTCGGATTCCGGAATCCGAATTCGCTTCGAAAGCGCCAACGCGCCTGCGTGGCCTCTTGATTGGACTGGAAGGAGGGACGGCGGTCGAGATCGACGTCCCCATCGCAACATCATTGTAAAATACACAGAACGGAGGAGAAATTCATGAAGAGTATCGCCGCATTAGGAATTGGAGCCATCGTCGCCGTCTCGGCCGTCGTTTTCGCCGGAAAGGGACCGGCCCCCGTTGTGGTAATTGGAAAAACCGCCCCCGCATTTACTCTCACCGATACCAACGGAAAGGCGCGCAATTTGAGCGACTTTTCTGGGAAATACGTCGTCCTCGAATGGACCAATCATCAGTGCCCCTTCGTGGTCAAGCACTACTCGTCGGGCAACATGCAAAAGACGCAAAAGTGGGCGAAGGATAAGGGAGTGGTTTGGCTCTCCATCGTTTCTTCCGCTGAAGGCAAACAGGGATACCTGACGCCCGATGAAGCCAATAAGCTCATGAAAGAGAAGGGCTTTAACAGTGCGGCCATGCTGATGGATAGCGATGGCAAGGTCGGCAAGCTTTACGGAGCCCGCACGACCCCCCACATGTACGTCATCGACCCGAAGGGCACGTTGATCTATATGGGCGGCATCGACGATAAAGCCACCCCAAACGTGGCCGACCTGAAGGAAGCGAAGAACTACGTGATTCAGGCGTTGGAAGAGTCGATGGCGGGCAAGGATGTTTCCGTACCTACCTCACGACCCTACGGCTGCTCAGTTAAGTACGCCGACTAGTTGCAGACTCTTGAGCCGTCCTCGATCTCATTCGAGGACGGCATTTTCGTTCATTGCTTGATTTTTCGACCTTTGAACGCGAGGATGCCCAATCCGAAGACGGCAAGCCCGCCGAGCCAAGGCGTCCAGTTGGTTTTCATCTCGGCAAAAACCAAATCCTGATCGTATCCGTCCGGATTCTCGCCATTTCGAAAGATGGTGACCTTGGCATTCGTCGGAATGTCGTTGGCACTTAGATCCAGGTTCTTGGCCAGGGGACTTCGCATCGATTCCGGGAGCGCGCCCGACCAGGCTTGATTCGCCTCCCAAACGCGGTCCGTTCCTTCATAGGCGCCGACCATGGCGGCATTTGAGACGAAGTACACGGTGAGATTGCGGCGCCAGCCGGATGGCCAGGTATCGCGCGGCATCTTGTAAGGGTAGTGAGGGGTCTCGGTCTTGAAACTCAGGCGGAGCGCTTTTGTTTGTGTCGTCCTATTCGGCTCGGCGACGTACTTAAGCGCGGTAAAGACCCACTGTTTCTTGGTGTAAGAGTCCAGCCAATCGGTCATGGCGGGACGGGAGGCGTAATGGTTTTCCTTGAGCCAAGCATTCATCGTCGCCCCGTCGGTGGCTTTGACCACCGTGGCTTGGTAGTCGCCAACCCGCTCCGTTTTCAGGATCTGGACGCTTCCGGCACGACTGGAAGCGACGCCTTTTGGGAGAGCCATGCTATCGGTGGGCGGCCGAGGTACGAGACTCTCCAACTGCTGAAATGCTGCGGGGTCGGCGATTCCAAAGGTGGGCACACTGGGTGTGGGCACGATGAATCCGAAGTCTTTTCCGGTTGCATCGAAACTTGCCTTACGGATAAAGTGTTCGACCTTGTTTTTGGCGTCCCACACGATGATGACGGACTCGCCGACCATGGTCACTTTCGAGCCCGCACCATAGGCGGTGCAACATGCGTTGGCATCTGGGACGCAGATGGCGACGCAGACCCATGCGGCGAGATATAAGTACCTTCGACTTGCCATACCAATTTGTGTAAGGGAGGCCCCAACTTGTTCATGTTGATTTTGAAAAATTCGTAGGTATCGTTCTGGCCATGGAAGTTCGCTTCTACCGAACGTTGTGGGGAATGGGTGGCACGCTTGATGAACAGCTTGCCAGGATCAAGGCGGCAGGGTTTGAAGGGTGGGAGGATTGGGTCAAACCGCACTTCGAGATCAAACCTTTGGCGGAAAAGCATGGACTGGGATACATGGCGATGGTGTCCGGAACCGATCCTGAGCAGTTCAAGCATGATTTGGGAGAGGCGTTCGATTGCGGTTGTGTCGGCGTAACCGTTCACACGGGCAGTTCGGCTTGGACTTACGAGCAAGGGGCCAAGTTCTTTGAGAAGGCGCTGCCGATCACGAAGCAGTTCCCCTTTCCAATCAACTTTGAAACCCACCGAGGGCATCTGCTTTACGAACCAAATTCAACGGCCGCCTACCTCAAGGAGTTTCCTGATTTGCATCTGGTGGCCGATTTGAGCCACTGGACATGTGTGACGACCTCGATGCTCGGAGGCTATTCGGAGGCGCTTGAATTGGCGATCTCTCGGGTCCGCCACATTCATGCTCGTTACGGCTTGGAAGAAGGCCCGCAGGTTCCCGACCCCCGGGTTCCGCAATGGGAGGGGCATGTGAAAGCGTTTGAGGGCTTTTGGGATCGGATTAAGGACGCTCACGTGAAGCGAGGCGAGAAATTCATCACCGTCGATCCCGAGGTCGGCCCGCCTAACTATCAATGGACCGACCCCAAAACCGGTCAGCCATTGGCGGATATCTGGGACGTTGCGCTGTGGACGCGAGACCGCTTGCGAAAGCGCTGGGCTTAAGAAGTGGGATTTTCGTCTTCACACTCAAGACTTACTTGCTAATCTATTAGCAGCAGGAGAGTGTAACGATGAAGTTTTTTGTGAAGTCGGTCGCGATTGGTTTGGCGTGCTTCTTGATCGGCGCAATTGCGCCCGCCGTTGATCGCGTGACGCGGGTGAAGTTGGAAAGCTCGGGAAGCCGAGAGACCCGACGCATGAGCAACATCAAGTCCGTTCGGATGGTGCGTCAAATCTCAAGTAAGCCATGCAAGCAATTCATCACTTGGGGTTACGACAAGAACAAACTCTGGGTGGACAAGGGTTGTCGCGCCTACTTCGACGTGACGCTTAGCAGCAGCCGCAAAAAGCGATACGTAACCGTAGAAAGTCGAGACGGTCGCCGGACCTCGAAGCGGGTCGAACACGATGGACCGGTGAAGTTGCACAAGCGGCTTTCCGATAAGCCGTGCGTGATCGGAATCTCTTGGGGCTATGACTCTCGGTCCATTTGGGTCGATAAGGGTTGCCGCGCCGAGTTCGAATATTACAACGACTAAACCCCGGACACACGTCCTTCTCGCCTGATGGGGAAGGGCGTTCCACTCTTTTCGGCTAAGGATATACGCTGATTTTTATGCAAATTCGCGCAAAACCTTAAGTTAGTACGTTGGCCTTCTTGCACCGAAATTTCTAAGTGTGAGGGGCTTTACAAATAAATTCTTAAGATCGATCGGCACTCGCGTCGCGTTGCCGGTGGTTCTCGTTGCTGGACTGATTTTGACGCTTAGTTCTTGGGCTGGACTGCGCGTCGCGGAAAGCAATGCGCGAACCACGACCCAGCGATGGGCAGCGACCCAGATCGAGAAAGCATCTGCTCAATTTGACGCTTCGATCATTCGGGCGGGCGCCTACATTCAGGCGATCTCATCGCGACAACAGCTAATCGGACCCGGTAACAACGAGGAATCCACTCAGTTCCTGGGAGAGATCCTGAACCAAGCGCCGAAAGACGAAGTCTTTGGCGTCTACTTTGTTTCCGATCAGATCAATTTTAAAGAACGGGCGAGCTGGCGATACATCACACGAGCGTCCTATCCCAAGGAAAACAACTCGGCCTACGATCAGCAGCAGCCGGACCAGTTGTGGTTCCAGATTCCCAAAAAGACCGGGAAACCGGCCATTACGGAGCCGTACTTCGACGATGGCTCGGGAAATATCTCCATGGTCAGTTACACCATGCCGGTGTACGACAAGAATCACAAGTTACTGGGCGTTTCAGGCGTAGATATCGCGACTTCCGCGATCTCGAAGCGCGCTTCGGAAGTGAAGCTCAATTTCGGCACAACCGATTCGGAAAAGGACCAGACCACGATGGTGGTTAGTCCAGAGGGATTGCTGATCGCTCATCCTGACGAGCAATTGCTGCCGCGAAAGGGCTTTGCCGGAACCAATCTAAAGGAACTTCCCGAAGGCAAGATCGTAGCGGACAAGAAGTCTGGAGTGGCGGAAGAGACGATCAAGGGCAAGGATTATTTGCTTATCTGGACGACTTCTGAACTTACGGGTTGGAAGACGATTCTCCGCGTTCCCAAAGCGGCTGCCTTTGCCGCTCTGGCGGGCATGAAGAGCCAAGCTCAGACTTCGATCCTGATTGGCGTCGTCATCCTCGCGGCGCTGGTGGTTACGATCATTCGCCGCCAATTGAATCCGCTGAAGAAGATCACAGCGGCTGCCGAACAGGTTGCGATGGGAGACATCGATACGACGATCGACTATCGGTCGACGGACGAGATCGGCGCGCTGGCCGATTCTTTCCGGGCAGTGACGGAGCATAACCGAGGCATGGCCGAGATTGCCGCCAAACTTGCGGATGGCGATCTGGACGTAAAGATTCAACCCAAGTCCGACAAAGATAAGCTTGGTCAGGCGATGCTCAGTATGCATCGCACTTGGCACGACATCTTAGTGATGCTTAAAGACCGTGCGCAGACCATGACGAAGTCGGTGGAAGAACTTTCGGAAGAATGTACGAACACTTCGAAACTCGCTCAATCTGTCGGTGAGGCGTTTACCGAAGTGAACTCTTCTTCTCAGGAGTCTGCGAGGGCCAGCCACGAGATCGCCGAAGGCAGCGAAAAGCTGGCCGACATGGCGACTCAGGCGGCAGGGGCGGTTGAATCCCTTCAGCAAGCCGTCGATGAAGTGAAGGCGGGAAGCGAAGCTCAGGATTCTGCGGCCGACGAGGCGACGCAAGCCGCCGCGGAAGGCGAGAGGGCCGTTGAGCAAACCGCCGCCAGCATGGAGAAAATTCAGGCAGAAGTGATCCAATCGGCGGACGCGGTTCGACACTTGGGCGAGTTGCAAACCCAAATCTCCGCGATTGTTAACACCATTGGCGAGATTGCCGACCAGACCAACCTGCTTGCCCTTAACGCGGCCATCGAAGCGGCGCGAGCCGGAGAACAGGGGCGGGGCTTCGCGGTGGTCGCCGACGAAGTGCGAAAACTAGCCGAGCGCAGCAGCCAAGCGACTCAGGAGATTGGACAGTTAATCTCGTCGGTCCAGAACGGCGTCGCCAAGGCGATCAATACCATGGAAGGGAGCGCCGAAGCGGTGGCCCAAGGCACACAGAACGCTCAGGTCGGAAAGCAGGCGTTCCAGCAGATTCTGGCAAAGATCGACGACGTTCGATCGATCGCGGAGCGAAACACCGGTTTGGTCGAAACGATGGAGGAGGGCGCACGCCAGGTTGGCAATGCAGTCACCAACGTCGCGGCAGTAAGCGAAGAAGCGGCGGCGGGGGCAGAAGAGCTTTGCGCTAGCGCGGAGCAGGTCTCTTCCGCGACCCAAACGGTGGCGAGCGCGGTTGAATCTCAGGTTCATCTTCTCGACCAGATCGCTCAAGCGTCTGAGCGACAGCGACAGATCGCCCACGAGTTGGCGGACGTTGTCGGAAAGTTTAAGTTAAGCGAGGGTTCGCACCTTCGCATTGCCGCCTAGCGGCATTGCACGACTCTCGTCTTCGGGCGGGAGTCGTGTATCCTTTCCTGTGGACTCGGCGTCCATTCGACATCCCGAGTTTTTCTTGATGAAAAATATTTCAAATAGCGTGATGGCACGCAAGGGGGATGCGGAGTTCTAGGCCGCGTCCGCTTGTCCTCGATCCCTACGAAGGGATCCTGAATCAAGACCTACTGGTTTCTCTTCTTGATCGTCGCGTTCGCGATCACTCCGGTCTATTTATTTCGACCGGGTACCGATTTCTGATTCGGGCCGTGGAATGCGGCGCACCGTTGGCGGGGTTAGTCGTATCATCGCGCGCTTATGGCAATCACTTGGCGGCGCCCATTCTGAAACGAGCGACGGCGCTCGGGCTTCCCATCTGTCGGATTCGTGCGAACGGCTTCGCCCAGTTGTACGAACGGCTCTACGGCTCTCTCGCCCCGGAACCACAGGATGTGATTTTGCTTCATCGGCAGAAGTGGGAGTCTTTGCCCCTTCGGGTCTTGGCAAACGATTTTTGGTTGGGAGTGGAATCGATACGAACGTCGGGCAACCTCGGGGCGATTCTTCGCACGGCGGAAGCGGCGGGGGCTCGGGGCATCATTGTTTTGGGCGATGCCGACCCATTTTGTCCGATGGCCGTGCGCGCGACGATGGGCTCGCTCTATGCTCATCGATTCATCCGGGCTACTCATCGGGATTTTCGCCGATGGAAGCGGATGAACGGAGTCCAGGCGGTGGGTGCGACGGCGGAGGGCGCTTCCGATTTTCGCGAGATTGAGTACCGAAGGTCAACCGTTATCATGGTGGGCGAGGAGCGGGCGGGGCTCTCGGCAGCTCAGCGAAAATCGTGCGATCAGTTCGCGCGTATACCCATGGCTGGAGAGCCCAATTCGCTCAATGTTGCCGTCGCCGCATCCCTGATGCTTTACGAATCCTATCGGCAAAGACATCCGCCTAGTCGTTGAACTAAACTGCCGAAATGGCCAAGGAGCTTTCTCGACGTGAATTTATGGGGGCAGGCGTGGCGTTGGCGGCGATGCCCCACGTCCCCGAGATTTGGATCAAGCGTGCGGTCAATCCCGTCGTCATTGCTTCGGGAAATGGCCATCAGTTCAGGAATGGTGGTGAAGAAACCTGCGTTCAGACGGCCTTCCGATTGATGACTTCAGGAGAGGACGTTTTGGAATCTTTGGTGGCGGGCGTCAATATCGTGGAGTCAGATCCCGCCGACACCAGCGTGGGATATGGCGGTTTGCCGAACGCCGACGGAGTGGTGCAGCTGGATTCCTGTTGCATGCATGGGCCGAAGAAATGGGCGGGAGGCGTCGCCTGCCTTGAAGGAATACGAAACCCGTCAAAGGTCGCGTTGATGGTGGCATCGGAAACGGATCATCACCTCTTGGTTGGAAAGGGCGCGCAGGAATTTGCGCGGGCGATGGGATTCAAAATCGAAGACGATTTAAATACCGAAAAGTCTCGGGCCGCTTGGTTGGAGTGGAAGCGCAGGATGGATCCCAGCCACTATCTGGACCCCGCGAAACGGGGTGGAAGCGAGACGGCGGAAAGGATGGCGGATGAGGGTTGGTTCGACCCCCATCACGTATGGGGCACCATCAATTGCAACGGCATCAACGCCAAGGGCGAGGTAGCCGGGGTTACTACCACGAGTGGCTTGGCCTTCAAGATTCCGGGAAGAGTCGGGGACTCGCCCATCCTAGGAGCCGGGTTATATGTTGATCAATCGGTCGGCGCGGCGGGATCTACCGGGCGAGGAGAGGCGAACCTGTATGGCTTGTGCTCCTTTCTGGTGGTAGAGGAACTTCGGAGAGGCAAACATCCCAAGGACGCGGGATTGGAAGCGCTCAGAAGAGTGGCGGCGAATACGATTGAGAAGCGACTGCTTGATGAAAATGGAAGGCCGAATTTCGGACTGAACTTCTATGTCTTAGATGCGCGGGGACGGCATGCGGGCGTGGCTTTCCGACCGGGTTCTCGATATGCCGTTTGCGACGAGGGCGGAGCTCGACTTGAAACCTGCGAACCCTTGTACGTTTAGTGAGCATCTTTGGACTTTTTCCTCTTTGTTTCGGCTACGGCCAGTGCCTTGTCAATCCAAACTTTCAACTCTTCCGGCCGGACTAACAAATCGGGCGGCAACTCGTAGTAGCCCATCGGAGATGGTGAATCGTAGGGGAAGAAGGGTTCCATCCCGGCCGTTTCAAAGTCAGAACGATTGAGATTGCCAACCTTGAAATACAGCTTGTTCTCAGCGATGAGGGCGAAGAAGAGGTCATTGCCGTATATGCCCACACCGCCGAACATTGCCTTTGTTCGAATGGGAAGAACGACCGAGAGCTTCACTTCTACATAGCGCCGGAACTCTTGATCGAAACCCATAAGGAGCTGCCCAAATCCGTATTACCATGTTAACAGGTTGCTGTGCTGGGGCAAAAAAAGCGCCGGGTGGCGTTGGACCTAATTGGGTGGCCAGGGGCTTGAAACTGTCGTCAGATTGAACGGAGGATGCTACCGAATGAAAATGAATCGTGTGTTATTTGCAGCGATGGTCGGTTTGACCACGGTGGGCGCGAGCTACGCGCTCTTCGAAATGAGAAAGGTGACGGTCGAGAGCAATGACGGTAAGCGCGTCTATAAGCGAGTTGAGCATGTTGGCTCCGTCCGCTTGGTGAAACGTCTATCCGACAAGCCCTGCATTATTGGAATCTCTTGGGGATCCGACAGCAATGGAATCTGGGTAGATAAGGGTTGCCGAGCCGAGTTTGAATACCAGACTAAAGATGATCGCGATCGAGACCGGGATCGAGACAGGGACAAAGACCGAGATCGGGATAAGATCAAGCTGCCCGACCGTTGGACGAGTGGTTACGAAACCAAGCGAATCACCGTTGAAAGCAAAGATGGGCGACGCTCCTATCGGCGCATCGATACCAGCGGAGGCGTCCGACTCACGAAGCGGCTTTCCGACAAACCCTGCGTCCTGGGGCGCTCTTGGGGCTATGACAAGAACGGCGTTTGGACGGACAATGGCTGCCGCGCCGAATTCGAAGTGAAGTCCCGAAAAGACAGCAACAGCGATCGGAACGACTGGTGGGGCGGACGTGTGCCCTCCTGGGCGGTTGGGACTTGGAAAGGCTTCAGATACGCAGCGGATGGGATGACTCTCACGATTCGCTCCGATGGGACGGTTTATCTCAAGAAGAACCGGGAGTCGGGCCAGGGACGACGCGGAGATGCGGGGAGCCGACAGGTTCGCATCGATGACGATCTGTGGGAACTCATCCGAGATCGCTCGGATCGAATTCGCCTGAGACCGATTCACGCTCGGGGCGGCGAACTTTCGTTCGAAAAGCAGTAAACCTGCGCTAAGTTGACCGAGACGGGGGTTTTGACCTATTGGTGGAAACCCCCGTTTTAGTTGGTCGTCGAAGATGTACTTACAACTAGTTAGGAGGCAGCTTTTCCCCATGAAGTGGAATCGATTTATGTTTGTGAGCGCCACCGTCGGCATCGTCGCCGCCAGCTCTTATGCCCTTTACGAGGTCCGTCGGGTTACCTTGGAGAGTAATGGTAGAAGGGAATATCGGCGGGTCGATAACGCGAAGAAAGTGCGCCTGGTTCGTCAACTCAGCGACAAGCCCTGCGTATACGGGGTGACCTGGGGTTACAACCGCGATGAGATCTGGGTGGACCGAGGTTGCCGTGCGACCTTTGAAGTCGAGCAGGACGGCCGACGCGACGACCGTTGGGATGACCGTTGGGACGACCGCAGAGGCGGCCGCCGAATCACCGTTGAGAGTTCCGATGACAGATACCGAAGCGCTTCAATCGATACGCGAGGTGGCGTTCGAATCGTGAAACGGCTGAGCGACGCGCCTTGCATTTATGGCCGTAGCTGGGGATTCGACCGAAATCGGATTTGGGTAGACGATGGTTGCCGGGCCGTTTTCGAAGTCGGTCGGGGCGATGACCGTCGAGACTGGCGGGGCCCCCGTTCGAACGACTGGGATCGTTATGGGGATTGCCCGGATTGGCTCCCGGGTCGCTACACCGGTTACGAGGATGGCCGCCAGTTCCTCCTGATCGTGGATCGGGGGGGTAAGGTCACGATGAGACGCTCCAAGGGTAGCGGTTGGGACCGAGACGAAACTGGCTACTACCGCGATGGCGCCGTTCACGTGGGTAACTGGAACTACGATATCGACCGCGATGGCGACCGAGTTCGACTAGAGTCCCGCTCGGATCGGAACCGCCGGATCGATCTCCGCCGAGGTTGAGACCTCGTTCAGAAGTCCTCGCCCAAATTTACGGGCGGGGACTTCTGCATTTTTGCTGAAACCCGGGCTACGATGGGATGATGAGTCGCTTCTATGACGTCGAGCCTTTACACGGCTACCCTACGGAATACGGTCTCCTGGTGGCGGCCCTTCAGGACGGCACTCGCAAGTGGCGAGAAGAGATCGGCGAGGTTAACGACGATGCGGTGATCTGGCAGCCGGTCAAAAATGGGCACAGTATCGGCGGGATCATCCTTCACATGATCGATGTGGAAGCGTTTTGGATTGAAACGGCGGCATTAGGTCGAGATCGCGATCCGGAAGAAGTGAAGGAACTGTTGAGCGAGGAGATCGATCAGTACGCTTTCAATTGGGTGGTTCCCCCTCATAAGCCCCTTGCTTACTACCTTGATCTTCAGGACAAGGTACGGGCGAGAACTTTGGAGAGCATCAAGAGCTTTCCCGAGCCCACGACTCAGGTCAGTTTCGACCAAGGCAACTTCATCGTGACCTTGCGGTGGATTCTTAGTCATGTCGTCAATCACGAGGCATACCATGGTGGGCAAGCCGTCATGTTAAAGTCGATGTGGGAACGCGAGCATTCCAAGGGAGAATAAGGACGATGATTTGCGCTCTTATTGCATCCATTGCCATCGCTGGTTGCCCCTTGGCCGATCGATTGCATCCAGAACCCCTCGATTCTTTTAATGGCGGAGGATGGTCTGGGTTGCGGTTGGGACGGATGACGGACAAGGATCTGAAGAAAGCGTTTGAGACCGACCGGGGCGCGGTCCGACCTGAGGCCTTGGTCGTCAAAACCGACGACAAAGACGTTCGGGTGGACGCCCTTTTGGACGGCCGAGGTGACTCCGCCACGATGCAGGCAATTCGCATTGAATACAAATCTGGAGCTCCCAAGATGGACGCTCTCCAAGAGAGTTGGGGTGAAGAACCGGTTGAGTACTGGGCAGCAGACCGGACGGAAGATTGGAAGATGTTCGCGTTCCGAAAACGAGGCGTCATAGCGGTCACGGAAGATGGTTCCCCCCGGCCCCAAGTGTTTATTCTCACCGACCCGGATCGCTTGGAAGACGCGCTGTATAGCATGGAGACAAGCGAGACCGACATCGTGCCACCGCGGGACCCGGGAAAAGATTGGGATCGAGTGATTCGGTATCGGGATGTCACGGCCTCGGTTTCCTTGGATAGTTCCAAGCCCAGTTCCTTTGATAAAGATTGGCGCGACAACCTCAAGCGTCGCTTCGAGGATCAGGGCGAGGATTACCGTCGTGGCGGCTTGAGATACGATCGTTATGGTGGGAATGGATCGCTTACCATTTCCATGTCTTCCACGAAGTGGAAGGACAATGAGACGACCTTTAATATTGACGTACGCGTCTCATGCAACACGCCATACGGCTATTTCACACAGAGCGGGTCGGCCTCTCGGCGATTGAGTTCAGATCATCGACGCAGAGCCCAGGACTTAATGGACGATGCCATGAGAAACCTTGGACGGGCAGTGGACAGCGCGGTTGACCGGCTGGGGCCTGATCCTATTTCCAAACATCGGAAGGACACCTTGGACAAGATCTACGCGAAGGCATCCTCGAAAGGGCGTTAGCGCCGCTCAACTTCTCGGCATACGTTGTCGACTTCCACCTCCACGTTCTCGTCGATCAGGGCAAGAACGTGGTTCATGATGCTCTCCACATGGGCAGCGTCATTTGAGACGCAAGAGACGCCGAGGGTGGCGTTTCCCCACAGGTCTTGGTCGTCCACTTCGGCGATGGCGACATGGTAGTCGTGACGGGCGCGTTCGAGTAGGCTTCGTAAGATACGACGCTTGTCTTTGAGAGACTCGGTCCCCTCCATTTTTAACGATATTTCCATGATGCCGACGACCATGCGGCTATTGTCTCAGCACGCACCATTATCTACAAGTCGTCAGGCCCATTTTCACTACCGCGCGACAAAGGTATCCTGCTGCTGTGAGCCTCCAGTCGCACGGATCGATGGCGGGAAAAGTGGCGAGAGTCACCCTGGCTTTCTGGATCATCAAGATCGTTGCGACGACGCTTGGTGAAACCGGAGGGGATGCTCTGTCGATGCCCCCCATCAACCTGGGGTACGACATCGCGACGGCGATCTTCCTCGCATTCTTTGTCGTAACGGTGATTGCCCAAGTCGCCGCCAAGAAATATCATCCGGCCCTTTATTGGTCGGTGATCGTTGCAACGACGACGCTTGGAACGACGGTCGCAGATAAGCTGACGCGCGAAGTTCTTGGCACCGAAGAAAATGCCGCCTATGGGTTGGCGGCTTTGGCGCTTTTTGTAGGCCTGGTCATCGTCCTCATCGGCTGGCACTTCGCGACCGGTTCGATCTCGATCAACAAGATCACCACCAAGAAGTCCGAAGTTTTTTATTGGCTTGCGATTCTTGTCTCGAATACGTTGGGAACCGCACTTGGGGATTGGTTGGCGGACACTAGCGGGTTCGGGTTTGAGCGGGGAGCCCTGGTGTTTGGTGGCGCGATTGCCGTTATCGGCGGTTTCTATCTCTTTACGAAGCTGTCGCGACCGATTCTTTTTTGGTCGGCATTCATTCTTACTCGGCCCCTTGGGGCGACGGTTGGCGACTTAATCACCAAGCCTTTCAAAGACGGGGGCCTGAACCTTAGCCGACCAGGGGCTTCGGTGGTTATCCTCCTCGCAATGATTCCCTTGATCGCATTTTGGGCGCGTAAGCCCGAAGCTCCCGAAGACTTCGAAGCCTAAGGGAATGAGGGCCATATCGGTCTTGAGGATCGTGAAGTTGGAGCATTGACCCTGTCCGACATCTCGGTTGCTGGGCACATACGGCGGCAAAACAAACAACACCCATACATGCCGTCACGAATCGGAAAATTAGGCGAGTGAGAATTTCTCTGGCACGAAAGTTGACTCCGTGATAGGATGTTATCAGCACTTCCTAAATAGCTCTTGGAAACAAGCAGTCGCTAGTAAGGCGACAAAGGCCCTGGTTCGGTTTGAACCGGGGCCATCTTATTTTTTGCGGGCGGCGAGCCAGTGGAGGACGCTTTGGGCGACCTCGGTGGCGCGGGTGCTCATGAGGGGGCCGACGTGGCTCATTCCTCGGTAGGTAAAGACATCGGCCTTTGCCCAATCAGCGAGAGCGACGCCTCGGGCGAGGGGAACGTCGGTGTCGGCAGTCGCGAGGACGCAGAGCGTCGGGCATTTCGGGGGGTGGGCGTTGATGCCGGACCGGATGGAGTTCATGACGGCTCCCGATTCGTCTCGCCATCGCTTCCATGCCCAGAGGATGGTCTTACGGTCGCTGTCCGGCATGGCATCTTCGGTGTCTTTTAGCGGGCCGTTTGCCCACCGCATAATCGGTGGAACCGGAGCGCCTGGGTTGCGGGCGGGGCCAACGCCTTTGGGGGTGGTGCTGTTTACGAGCACGACGGCATCCACGCGTTCGATTTCGGCGGCTTTGATGGCAAGGATTCCACCCATACTCGCGCCGACGAGGACCACGCGCCCGGATTTGGGGGTCCAGGTGAGGACTTGGCGTAAGTAGTCCTCGAATTCGGTCTTGGCATAGTCGCCGTTCACGGGGACGAGGTCTTTATTGACTACCTTCCAGCCCGCTTTCTCGAAGACTGGTTTCCAGAGGTCGTATTCCCAGCCGCCTCCGCCCGCGCCGTGGATCATGACCACCGTGCCTTGGGCCGTCGATCCTGAGGTCGCGACGGCAAGTCCCGCTAACAAAGAGAGCATGCCTAGATTCTGTCACCCCGCATGTCCGTTGGATTGGATGCAGATAACGATCTGGGACCTATCTTAACGAGAGGGGGGCGCAGCTATGATTTCGATGCGTTGGAAGCACTTGTCGATTACTGGAAGAATTGGGCGATTATCGCGGCGGGAGTTGTCGGTTTAACGACCTTCTTTACCGGCGTGTTGGAATACGTACGACAAGGGCGGCAGCATCGGGCAGAGAATTTTGTTCAGATGCGGCGGCGCTTTTTGGAAACGCCCCAGTATCGGGAGATTCTCGATTTGCTGGCCGGAGACGATCCGAAACTTCGGGAGGTCAGCATTCAGGAGAAGCGGAACTTCGTGGGCTTTCTGGAAGAGGTCGCGGTGATGGTGAACTCGCGCCTGATTCGGCGGGAGGTGGCGCATTACATGTTTGGCTACTATGTGCAACTCACCGCGAAGAGTACGCACTTTTGGGAGCATCTGGATCGGCAGAGCCACTACTGGCGAGTGTTTCGAGCGTTCGCGGAGGACATGGCGAAGGTTAAAGCGGAAACGCAGACGAATCCGAACCTGCACTTTTAACCGATGATCGATAGACCCAACGAGGACGAAGAGGGAGGTACATTTTCGCCTGTGTTCGATAAGCACCGTTCGGAACTCACCGAACTGATTCACGAGATTCATGGTCGAGGCTGGTCGCCGGGGACCGGCGGTAACTTCAGCCAAGTTCTTTCCCGCGAACCCTTGCGGCTGCTGGTCACCCCGAGCGGCGTGGATAAGGGGTACGTCAAGCCGAGCGAACTGCTGGAAGTGGACGCGGATGGAAAGGTGCTGGTGGGAGATATGCCGCCCTCGGCAGAGACGCTCCTTCACATCGTCATCGCCCAAGAGACCAACGCGGGAGTGATTCTTCATACCCATTCGATCTGGAACACGCTGGCTTCCTTAAGCGAGAAAGATGGCGGCTATGCGATTTCCCACTTCGAGATGCTGAAGGGGCTCCAGGGAATCCGCACTCACGAGCACACCGAGGTTATTCCGGTTCTCCAGAACTCCCAAGAAATGAATAGCTTGGGAGAGGAATTGCGAAAGATTCTTAGGGACGAATCCAATCCTCATGGCGTACTACTAAAGGGTCATGGATTGTATACGTGGGGACGTGATATATTCGAAGCCCGTCGCCACCTGGAGGTCTTGGAGTTTCTCTTCGAGGTCTCGGTCCGCGCACGAAGTTTGGAGCAGTAAATGGCAACGTTAAGAATTCCCGATCGCGATCAGACGATTAGCGACTACAACGAGATCAAGCAGTATCTCGCTGGAATTGGCATTGGCTACGAAATCTGGAAGCCTTCGAGCCATTTAGAGCGATCCGCCACGAATGAAGAAGTGTTGAACGCCTTTGCCGGTGAGATCAACAAACTGAAAGATCAGGGCGGGTACCAGACGGCGGATGTGATCGACCTTTTCCCCGATACTCCGAACCTGGACGTGATGCTGGCCAAATTCAGCAAAGAGCACTGGCACGACGAGGATGAGGTTCGCTTCATCATCGAGGGTAGCGGTGTCTTCCACATTCATCCGAAGGACGGGGAAGTGGTAGCGTTGGAAGTGGAAGAAGGCGACCTGGCGCGCGTTCCGGCGGGAACGTGGCACTGGTTCGATCTCTGCGAAAATAAGCGAATCCGCGCGATCCGGTTGTTCCAAGATCCTTCGGGCTGGACGCCGCATTATACGGAGAGCGGCGTGGATAGTGGCTATATGCCTGTGTGCTTTGGCCTATCGTTCATTCCGGCTCAGCTACAATCTCTTTAATGGCGCACAAGGTTTATCTCCTCGACATTGAGGGGACGACCACGCCCATCGACTTCGTAACGAAGACGCTGTTTCCGTTTGCGCGACGTGAGATGGCGTCCTTCGTTACCAAGTCCTTAGGCGACCCGGTCCTGGCCTCTGACGCCGAACTCCTTTGCGCCGAGTACGAGGCCGAAACGGAAACTCCCCCCGAATGGCCCAACCGCCCCGAGCCCGCGGAGATGGTCCCCTATCTGCTCTGGCTGATGGATCGCGATCGTAAGTCGCGTGGTCTGAAGTCGATTCAAGGGCGAATTTGGGAAGAGGGGTACGCCAGCGGACGACTCTTGGGCGAGATCTATCCCGACGTTCGACCGGCGATTGAACGCTGGAAGGATGCGGGGGCGACGGTCGCGATCTTCTCCTCGGGCAGCGTGCTTGCGCAGAAACTCATCTTTGGCCATCTTGAAGGTGGTCCTCTAACTCCGCTGCTGGACGACTACTTCGACACCGGGGTGGGTTCCAAGCGAGAAGCCGAGAGTTACCGCGAGATCGCCCGTCGGCTGGGTTTTGATGGAGCCGACATTCTGTTCCTCAGCGATATTCCGCAAGAGATCGAGGCGGCTTCCTTGGCGGGGCTGAACGCTCGGCAAGTGATCCGCGATCCGGAAGCGCCCTGCGAGGCGCCGGCGATCCGGGATTTTGGGGCGCTTCGCTAGGGACCAGGGACAAGGGACGAGGGACAAGGGAGCGCGTTGCTCTGATTCCAAAAGGAACTGGTCGGGCGGAAAAGCGGTAAATAGGGAACAGATGAAGACTTGCTTTCGGATTACGGCGCGCGCCGGTGCGTGCCTATCCCTCCTGACCGCGCTCTCCATGGCGTTTGGCCAGGAGGTTCCCCAATCGATCAAAGATGCGGTCAAGCGAGCGGACGAGGCGATTGCCAAGATCGTCTCGGTCCCCGATGACCAACGAACCTACGAGAACACCCTCGGCGCGTATGACGACATGACGGCCCACCTGGAGCGGGACACGTCGATGACGATCTTCATGGCCAACGTCTCGACCGATCCCAAGGTGCGCAACGACGCACGCGCGGCGGAAGAGTTTGTGGGCAACTGGAGCGTGGAGCTAGGTATTCGTGAAGACCTCTACAAGGCGATGAAGGCGTTTGCGGCGAAGAAGCCGAGCCTGAATGCCGAACAACAGCGATTCTTAGATTTCACCTTGCGCGACTATCGACGCCAGGGAATGGAACTTTCGAAGGAAAAGCGCGACCGGGTGGCGGAGATTCAGAAGGAACTCAACCGGCTGGGCATCCAGTTCGACCAGAACATCGCGGACGACGAAACGGCGTTGCCGTTTACAGTTGCGGAGTTGAAGGGAGTTCCTGAAGACGTCGTCAAGGGCATGAAGAAGGCGGGCAAGGACACCGTCATCGCGACGATGGACGGTCCGACCTTTAGCGCGATTCTGGACATGGCGCAGAGCGAAGAGACGCGCGAGAAGGCGTGGATCGCCTACAAGCGGCGGGGTGGTGAGAAGAACAACGAAGTCTTGAAGCAATTGGTCAAGCTACGGGCCGAACTGGCGAGCCTGCTTGGCTACAAGACCTTCGCCGACTACATCCTGGAACCTCGCATGGCGAAAAACGCGGCGACGGTGGCGAAGTTCTATAACGACCTTCGACCGATTGTACGTAAGAAGGCGGAACTGGACTGGGCGGAGTTTAAGAAGGCGAAGGCCGACGAGACCAAGAACGCCAAGGCTGAGTTCTATCCGTGGGACTACTCTTACTACAAGACCCTGCTTCAGAAGAAGAAGTACGCGGTGGATGGTGAGAAGGTCGCCGAGTATTTCCCGATGGAGCGAGTGGTGGATGGTCTCTTTAAGACCACGCAATCGCTTTATGATCTGACGTACAAGGATGTGACGGCGGACGCGAAGTCGCTGGGATTTGAGATTTGGCACCCGGACGTGAAGCTGTTCGAAGTGAAGGACTCGGCGAGCGGCGACCTCATCGGCCACTTCTTTATCGACCTCTATCCTCGCCCGGGCAAGTACACCCACGCGGCGTGCTGGGGACTGTTTAGTCGCAAGGAGTGGATGGACGGGAAGGTTTCCACGCCGGTCGCGGCGCTGGTTTGTAACTTCACCAAGCCGACGGCGGAGAAGCCCTCGCTGCTTCCACACGAGGAAGTCGAGACGTTTTTCCACGAGTTTGGTCACGTTTTGCACAACCTGCTGACCAAGGCGAATACCAATCGGTTTGCGGGTGCGGCAGTGGCGCGCGACTTCGTGGAAGCGCCTTCGCAGATGTTCGAGAACTGGGTTTGGAATGCCGAGGTTTTGAACACCTTTGCCGCTCACTACAAGACCGGCGAGAAGCTTCCCAAGAAGCTGCTGGACGGCATGATTGCGGCGCGGAACCTGGGCAGCGGCATTGAAACGGAGCACCAGTTCTACTACGGCTTGGTCGATCAGGCTTACCACACCGCGCCAGGCGGCGACATCGATCCCACCAAGATTAGTCAAGAACTGTTCCCGAAGGTGGAGTTGTACAAGGAAGTGCCGGGCGTTTACTATCAGGCATCGTTTGGGCACCTGGTGGGTTATGAAGCGGCGTACTACGGCTATCAGTGGTCGCTGGTTTACGCTCAGGACATGTTCCAGCGGTTCGAGGAGCTTGGACTGCTGAACCCGAAGGCGGGGGCTTACTACCGGGAGAAGATCCTTTCCCGAGGCGGCACGATGGATGAGTTCGCGATGCTTCGCGACTACCTGGGCCGCGAGCCGAAGCTGGACGCCTTCCTGCGGCACCTCGGCCTCAGCAAGTAGCGTTCGGTTAAGAAGTGGCTCCCTGGTTGCCAGGGGGCCACTTTTTTGTAACTTCAGTGCGTTTGGGCCGTCAAAATTTCAGATGCTGAACTCCATGCTTTTGCTCGCGTCGATTCAATCTCCGACTCAGGCGACTCTCCCGTCGCCGATCAATGTGGCAAAAGGAGCAGAGATTTATCGGGCAAAGATGAAGAGTCTGCAATCCGTTCACTTTAGGTCGGAGCAGTCTGGGGGGCCCGTGCCAAAGCGACCTGGACCCGAGGTTTGGCTGCAAAAACCGCGTTCATTTCGAATCGTTTCTGATTCGGTGATTGCGGTAAGTGATGGGAAAACAATTTGGGTAGGAATTCCTTCAACCAAGGAATTTGCTTTGACAAAATGGGACGACATCAAGGGATGCCCACAAATCTTCGATGGCTGGGAGGCGTTCTTTGGGTTTGATCTTGGACTCAACTTTTCCGCAGAGCAGTTCATCGACTGGCACTATGCGAACAAACCGAATCCCGATAAGGAATGGGTCTTGGTGGCGAGACTTCCAAACGAACAATTGAAATACATGCAAAGGCATATTGACCCCGCCACAGGCATGCCGATTCGCAATTTTTCACTAGGCAGACAGTCCACCTACGAACTCAAGTATTTGGGCATTGAGACGAACAAAAAGTTTTCGGATGACCTATTTGTCTGGTCGCCGCCTGAGGGATGGACTCAGTCGGAAGCGCCACTTGGCTGGCTTGAACCGTTCCAAAAGTAGGGCCATCCCTGGCAAACTGCATCTAACATGCTGTTGCCGTTGACCGTCTTCCTTTCGTCGTTGCAGCCGAAACCGGTTTATCTGGATTCAACCAAGCCGTTTGCCATTCGAGCGGCGGATCTGGTGGGGCGCATGACCTTGGACGAGAAGGTCAGTCAGATGGTCCACGGGGCGAAGGCGATTCCCCGTTTGGGAATCCCGGCTTACAACTGGTGGAATGAGGCGTTGCACGGGATTGCCCGCAACGGAAAGGGCACGGTGTTTCCGCAGCCCATTGGATTAGGGGCAACGTTTAACCCCGACTTGATCAACACGATGGCGGTCGCGATCTCCGATGAGACGCGGGCGAAGTATCACGATCAACTGCGCAAGACCGGCTCCACCAGCATCTATCAGGGATTGACCATGTGGTCTCCCAACATCAATATCTTCCGCGATCCGCGCTGGGGGCGGGGGCATGAGACTTACGGGGAAGATCCGTTCTTGACAGCAAGGATGGGGGTTGCGTTCATCAAGGGGATGCAGGGAGACGATCCGAAGTATCTGAAGACGGTGGCGACTCCCAAGCATTACGCCGTGCATAGCGGACCCGATCCATTGCGACACACCTTCAATGCCGTTCCCACCGACTACGACCTTTGGAACACCTATTTCCCGGCGTTTGAGGCGTGCATCACGGAAGCGAAGGCGTGGTCGATTATGTCGGCCTATAACCGGGTGAACGGAGCACCGGCCTCGGGAAGTCCGTTCCTGCTGGAGCAGATCTTGCGGCAGCGGTGGGGCTTTAAGGGTTATGTGGTCAGCGACTGCGGGGCGATCGATGACATCTATGCGGGCCACAAGGTGGTGCCGACTCCGGCGGAGGCTTCGGCGTTGGCGGTGAACTCGGGGTGCGACATCGAGTGCGGGGGCGCATATGCCTCGTTGGTCGATGCGGTGAAGAAGGGCTTGATCACGGAGGCGACGATCGATAAGTCGCTGAAGCGATTGATGGAAGCTCGCCTTCGGCTGGGCATGTTCGATCCGCCCGAGAAGGTCAAGTACGCGAAGATCCCGATGTCGGTGGTGGATTCAGTTTCTCACCGGCAATTGGCGCAGAAGCTCGCCCGGGAGTCCTTGGTCATGCTCAAGAACGATGGGGTTCTGCCATTGAAGAAGGGGATCAAGACGATTGCGGTGGTAGGGCCGAATGCGAACAACCCGACCGCGCAGTGGGGCAACTACAACGGAATTCCGACGTACACCGTCACGCCGTTGGATGGGATCAAGAAGTTGGCGGGCAAGGGCGCCAAGGTTCTGTATGCGCAGGGGTGCGGGATCATGGGCTACAGCGAAATGAACCCGATTCCGGCCGATGCGATTGGTGGGGGATTCAAGCGGGAGTACTACTCCAACGAAACGCTCTCCGGGACGCCAGTGACGGGGTTTGACAAGGAGATCAACTTCGATTGGGGAACTCACGGGATGGTGGCCGGGCAGGATAATGGCTACTCCATTCGATGGACGGCAACGCTCAAGCCCAAGGTCAGCGGGTCTTACACGTTTGCGATGAAGGCGGACGATGGGATGCGGCTGCTGGTGGACGGTCAAAAGGTCTTGGAAGACTGGCGCGAGGGGGCAGCACGGCAAACAACGGGCAGCATCGAACTCCAGGCGGGCAAGTCTTACACGTTGGTGGCGGAGTACTTCGAGCGAGCGGGCTATGCGTCTTGCCAACTGACTTGGTCACCGCCGACATCGCGAAAGTTTGCCGAGGCCTTGGATGCGGCGGAGAAGTCGGATGTGATCGTGGCGTGCATGGGGCTCTCGCCGGCGCAAGAGGACGAAGAGGGGGACCGAACTTCGATTGAGCTTCCCGCGGTGCAGAACGAACTCTTGAAGGCGCTGAAGGCGACCGGGAAGCCGGTGGTTTTGGTGCTGATCAATGGCGGTCCGATTTCGACCCCATGGGCCACGCAGAACGTTTCGGCGATCTTGGAGTCTTGGTACGGCGGGCAAGAAGGGGGCACGGGGGTTGCGGAGGCGCTCTTTGGCCTCTTGAATCCCGCGGGGCGGTTGCCGGTGACTATTTACCATTCAACCTCCGAACTGCCAGATTTCAAGGACTATCACATGGCGAACCGGACCTATCGGTACGACGCCCGCAAGCCACTGTATCCGTTTGGGTACGGGCTGAGTTACTCCAAGTTCACCTATGACTCCTGGAGTGGCGGCAAATTGGTGGGCGGCGACTTGGTGGGGCGCGTTAAGGTGACGAACCGATCTACACGATCCGGGGATGAGGTGGTCCAGTTGTATCTCTCGCACCCGGCAAAGGGCTCGGCGATTCGAGAGCTGCGGTGGTTTAAGCGCGTGACGATTCCGGCGGGGAAGAGCGTCTGGGTGGACGTGCGCGTTCCCGGGAAGGAGTTGCGAGATCGCGATGGGAAGGGTGATTTGGTTCGCACGGCGGAGACGGTTCGGGCGAGCATCGGCGGCGGACAGCCGGGGACCTCGGGGATCGGTAAGCCGATCGAATTCACGTTCAAGTTGCCCCGCAAATAAACGAGGATTGGCCCCGTGACGCAATAGGAGGGGAAGCGCACGGGGCCGATTCTTAGGAGGTCGCCTGGCGGTTCACCCCTTGCGGGCGTCCAGACACGCGTACGACTTTGGCAAATGTAGGAATGTTCCGTAATTCTTAGTAACCGTATCCAAATTTCTCGTCGAATTCCAGGTCGAGCAAGTAATCGGAAAGTTCGACAGAGATCGAACCCCGGAAGGGGTAATCCCCGTTGGCCGGAGGAAGGGAACCAGGAGCTGGGCGCGGACTTGGCCGGATGATCGATGCCTCAAGGTGCGGTTTTGACGAATGCCCTGTTGAATGAGTCTCAGCCTTGAGGCTCAAAATGAGCGCTCGGATGCCAGCCTCAGGGCTCGGCGCTCGGCTCGCGACGGCTTTGTGGTGGGCGGCACCCTGAGGCATCGCGGTTCTGCTTCGTCGGACTCGACCGACGCTCTAGGTTCCTGCAATTAGAAGCCCTTTAGGAAGATCTTCTTGTACGCGGTGGTCAGAATTGTCCGCGACCTTCTCGCAATTTTCTGAAGAAGGGTCATTTTTCGGCCGGATTCTAGTTTGAGTTGCTGGCCCTTTTCAACCGCGGTGACGACCTCTCGGACGGCTCGCCAGTAGCGCAGGTCCCAACCCGATTGGGCGGTGTGATAGATGTAGGGGTGGACGGTTCGGACTTCGCCCCGGTAGCCGTTGACGGCTTGGAATGTGCCGCCGAGGACGTCCAGTTTTACGTCCACGCAGGTCCAGGGGGTGAGGGAATAGCCGGCGGTATCCGGGATGAGTTCGCCGAGGCCGGTGGTGGACATGGCGGGGGAGACACAGCCTTCGTCATGGATTTTGCCGACCAGGCGGTCGAGGCCAAGTTTGTCGAAATCCTTGCTGACGCGCAGGGCTTCGTCCACGACCTTTTGGCCATCGGGCGTGCGCTCGTAGTACATGAACCCGCCGTTCATGCGGGCGATGCGCTCGACGCCGATCTTCTTCAAATTCGACTTAGTGTCGCCCCAATAGCTGCCATCGGTAATCCAGTCGCCCATCGCTACGAAGTGTTTCCCAGCGAGCTTCTCGAAGAGTTCGTCCAGGTTGCGGACGGCGAGGGAGTCAGAGTCGAGGAAGAGCACCTGATCGGCGCCGGTGGTTTGGAGGGCGACGACCTTTTGCAGATAGGGCTCCACTCCCGGGACGGGGGAAACGACGGCGTCGAACCACTTCTCGATCTCGGGGTCTTTGATATCGGAGAGGAGGACGATGGGAGTTTGGGCTCCGTGAAGCCGAATCGACATCGCCAGCGCCATTGCTTGCTTTGCATACTTGGGGTGTCCACAGGCGACCGTGAAGAGGATCGACTGTCCAGAAAACAGGTTGGAACTCATAGGCGCGTCGCAAGGAAGCTACCCGAATACCCCTGCAAGGTTCACGCCAGAGCGTAAAGAAACGGGCCTAGATCACAATATATTTTAAAAATAATATATTTTAGAATATAATCGGAGCGATGACAAGGGCGGAAGGGCGCCGAGGTCGTCAGAAGGAGTGAACTCGATGAAGAAAGGATTTCTGATTGCTTTAGGTCTTGCGGGGGTGTGTCTGCTCACAGGTTGTGGGGGTGGTGGAGGCGGCGACTCATCGGCAGCGACATATGGGGTCACCGACACCGGACGTTTGGTGAAGTTCAAACTGGGATCGCCCGGGCATATCGATCGAAACGTCGTCATCAGCGGGCTGGAAGGGGGAGAGTCCATTTTGGCTATCGACTTTCGAGCATCCAACGGTCTGCTCTATGGCCTCGGGAGTACTAGCCGCCTTTACGCGATTGATCCCGCAACGGGTGAGGCGGCGGCGGTGGGTGGGGTTATGTCTCCCCTTATTTCTGGACAATACTTCGGGATCGACTTTAACGAGGTGACGGACGAATTGCGCTTGGTAAGCGATACCGAGCAAAACCTGAGAATCGATCCAGATACCGGCGCGGTCATCAACGTGGAAACGCCGGTTAGCCCGGTGGAGAGTCTGGTTGCCTGCGCCTATACGCCCGCAAGTGGTGGGCTGACGACACTGTATGGCATTGACGCTTTTTCTAACAAATTGGTACGGATTGGCGGACTGAATGGCACTCCCTCGCCAGACTTGGGCGAGGTCACCGAGGTCGGATCCTTAGGACACAACGCCGTTGCCGATACAGAACTCGACATCCATGCCGAGGTCGGGGCGGTGTTTTGCACGAACTCGGCCAGCGACGAATCGAAGCTGTATTCGATTGACCTCTTAACAGGAGCGGCGACTCCCATCGGTAAGGTTGGAAATCACTTAAACATCGTGGCCTTTGCCATTGGGCAGTAGGAGGTTGGAACCTGTAGCGGATAGGTTCCTTGGCCCAAGGCACATCGTTTATCGCCTTTGCAACGTAAAGTAGCTCAGTGGCGAAAGAACGTAAGGATCTGACTCCCGAAGAGAAGGAAGTCAAGCGCCGTCGCAATCGTAGACGGCGCTTGCTTGTGTACGGAGGGCTGATCCTCGTGCTTTGGGGGTTTTGGCTTTGGGTGCCGTGGGAATACGACTTCATCCAGCGCCGGGGACCGCATCCGAACCCGAAGGTCGATCCCGATTCAGAGAAGCTCTTTCACAAGGGAACCAAGGTGATGGTGGTGACCGCGCACCCGGACGACTCTGAGTTTTACATCGGGGGCACCCTTGCCAAACTGCACGATGCGGGGGCGGAGATCCATCAGGTTATCGTAACCGATGGGGATAAGGCTTACTACGGGCCGTTTACCAATGCGGCGGAGAACCGAAAGGTCCGGCGGGTGGAGGCGACGGCGGCGGCGAATGCGTGGGGCGGGACCGACTTGGTGATTCTGGGATATCCCGATGGGCGGCTACATTCGAGTGAGACATTGGTTCGGCGGTTGCAGAAGGCGATCAACGACTTTAAGCCCGAATACGTGATGGCGTTCGACTTCGACTACCCGCCCCGGATGTCTCATGGTGATCACCGGCATGCGGGTGAAGCGGTGGCGTTAGCGGTGGAGAAGACACCCAGCGTCCGTTGGCTGATGCGGTTTTCGACCAGCTATCCGAACTACGTAAGCGACATTTCCGAGTACTGGCCGCGAAAAGAAGACCTGCTGAAGATTCACAAGAGTCAGTTCTTCGGCAGTCGGCTGGAACGGGTCACAAACATGGTGGAAGATAGCGCGGTGAACGATGGCGAGCGCATCGGTACGACGTATGGAGAGGGATTTAGGTGTATCCAACTCCAGCCCTAGACGTAAAATCTAAGTGATGCTTACCGCTGCCGTTTGCTTTTTGACCCTGGCCGCCCCGGCCGACTATCGGAAGGATCTGAATACCTTTATGGCGGCGGAACGCGCGTTTGCCCGAACTTGCGCCTTGCAAGGAATGCGAGCCTCCTTTATTCAGTGGTTTGCGCCGGATGCGATTGGGTTTACGCCTCACCCAGTCAAGCAGCGGGAAGAGTTTGAGAAGATGCCGGAGGAGAAACCTCCGTTTGCCTCCTTGCTAAGTTGGGAGCCGAAGATCGCCGATTGCTCCAGCAAGGCTGATCTTGGATTTACCACGGGGCCTTACAAGTTGATCGACATGGCGGGCAAGAAGCCGATTTCTCACGGCGCGTATTTCTCGATCTGGCGGAAACAGAAGGATGGGCAACTCAAGGTGGTGCTGGATTTGGGAACGCCGATGGGCGAAGCACCGGTCTTTCCGGTGCAGATGAAGGTGCAAGGACCTCCGTCTCCCGCTTTGGTCACGATGGACATGGTAGATCGGGCGAAGGCGCTGATCAAATCTTCCGAGGAAGACATCGCCAAGAGCAACGCGGAGGAAGTTCCGAAGACGATTCGTCAGCTTTACGATGCGCGTCCCATCGTCTACCGTGCCGGTTCTGGGCCGATTCAGACCTCGGCGGAGGCGGTGACGTGGTGGACCGATGCGAAGTTGAGTCTGAAGGAATGGACGATTGAAGCGACCGAGGTTGCCGAATCGGCGGATTTGGCTTACTGCTATGGCAAGTACGTGGGGGAGAAGGACGGGAAGGAAACCACCGGATACTTCGTTCATGTCTGGAAATGCCAACTGGGTAAGGGCTGGCACATCGTGGCGGATGCGATGACGGCTATTTCGCCGGAGAAGTAGGTTTTAACCAGCAGCGCACCAATCGGTGATCCGAGTTCTGGGTTTTGTAGGCCTCGGCGTTCGTGGCTTCGAAGCCGGAGACCCAAATCTGGTCGATGCGGGCCATGGGGAAGTCATTGACGGCAGTGTAGCCGGAGAATCGGCTGGCGGGTTGAAGCCAGGCGTGGAACGGTTTGAAGGTGCCGGGATCAGGAGGTGAGTTGAAGTCGCCACCGACGATGATCCGTGAGCCGGGGTTTTGGTTTCGAATCCACGCGGCGATCTCGGTGAGTTCTTGGCGACGATTCTCCCGGTTTTTGGCGTACTGTTGCCAAGTGCTGGCGCTCCAATACTCCAGGCTGAACACGGGTGGTTGGAGTCTCAGACTGACCACGAAGATCGGAGATTGGCCTTTTAGGGTGACGCGGGCGGCGGTGAAATTGTGGGTTCCCCGGGGGAGGGAGACGGGAGAGATCTGGCCGTTCGCGATGATGGAGCCATCGGGGCCCCATAAGACGTTTCCGGTTGAGCCGTAGACCTGGGCGGTTAGCTTTTCCAACTCGGGCTTGGAGGGGCTTTCTTGGAGCAGGAGGAGGGCGGGCTTGTCTTCCATCGCTTCCTTCGCCGCTTCCACCATGCCACCGGCGCAGTTCATGCTGGTGACCAGAAGGTCGTTCGGACCTGGCTTATCGCCGAGATGAGCCCAGCGGGCGGCGTCTTCGCCAAAGGCGAGCCAGAACAGTACCCAGCCGAGGATCAAGGTCCAGAAGCTGCCGGAGCGACGTCGGCGGAGGCCGGGAAGGAGAAGGGCGAGTCCGATGCCTGACCAAACGAAGGCGGGCCAGATGGTGATGGCATAGAAGCCATCCGTGTCCGCGAGGTAAGCGGAGGTTACGAAGAGGAGAAGCGCCAGGGAGATCAGGCGGATAAAGACGGGCTTTTTGCTCTTTGCGCGTGACCGGGGTCTCTTTTGTTCGGGAGTTTCCTTGGCTTTGGACTTCGCTTTGGTCTTGGCCTTGGATGTGGACTTGCGGGGCACGTTGGTTGCTATTTTAGGCGAAATGGCAGGATTGGGTTGGGGCTATCCGCTTTCGGAAGGGCGAGGTGGAGTTTTAACGCTTTTCTAGGTCCCAGAAGAAACGAGCAAAGACCTGATTGCATAGAATAAACTATACAAAAAAGGGAAGATTTGCCCGGGGAAAGTAGCCTCAAAGAAGACGGCGGCCCCTTTAAACGATTTTATGTTAGAGATTCAGAACCTGCACGCGCGCATCGAAGAGAAGGAGATCCTCAAGGGGATCAACCTTAAGGTCAATAAAGGCGAGGTCCACGCCATCATGGGCCCGAACGGTTCCGGCAAGAGCACCTTGGCCAGCGTGATCGCGGGTAAGGACGGCTATGAGATCACCGAGGGCTCGGTCACGTTGGAGAACGAGGACATCCTGGAGCTCGATCCTGAAGAGCGAGCGGCCGCGGGTCTCTTCTTGGCATTCCAGTATCCGGTCGAGATTCCGGGCGTGAGCAACACCTACTTCCTGCGCGCCGCCCTGAACGCGGTCCGCAAGGCTCGCGGCGAGGATGAACTGGACGCGATGACCTTCTTGAGCCATGTCAAAGCGAAAATGAAGGCGCTGGATCTGGATCAGACGATGTTAAGCCGCAGCGTGAACGAGGGCTTCTCTGGTGGCGAGAAGAAGCGAAACGAGATCTTCCAGATGGCGGTTTTGGAGCCGAAGGTCGCCGTGCTTGACGAGACGGACTCCGGTTTGGACATCGATGCGTTGAAGGTTGTGGCCGACGGCGTGAATTCCCTCCGTTCCCCAGAGCGAGGCTTCCTGGTCATCACCCACTACCAGCGACTCCTGAACTACATCGTTCCCGACTTCGTTCACGTACTGGTCGAGGGCCGAATCGTGAAGAGCGGCGGCAAGGAACTGGCTTACGAGTTGGAAGAAAAGGGCTACGGCTGGATCGAAGAGGAGCTGGCGGCGAAGGCGTAGCAGGCGTTAGGCATTAGGTGTTAGGTCTTAGGGGAATCAATCCACTGTCAGATCTAGCGCCTGCCCCTAAAACCTATGACTTAACACCTAAATAAAAATGATCGATCTGCAAGAAAAAACGCATAGCTTGGTGGAGAACTACGCGGGGGTTCGACCGCTGTTGGAGGCTTTTGGGCCGGGCAGTTTGGCGGAGGCTCGGGAGGTGGCGTTTCAGAAGTACCTCTCGGCTGGAATCCCGACGCATAAGGATGAGGAGTGGCGATTTACGTCGCTTCGGCGTCTCTCGGAGACCGAGTACAAGCCCGCTTACGGGGCGACGGTTTCGCGAGCCGATTTTGAGATTACGCCGGTGGGCGGAACGGACGCGCTTACGTTGGTTTTCGTCAACGGTCAAGCCGCGCCGGAACTGACGGTGCCTCGCAATCTGCCGGATGGCGTGTTCGTGGGGACGTTGGAAGGGGGCTTTGAAGCCTATCCAGAGGTGGTTGAGAAGTACCTCGGCAAGGTTGCGACCTTGGAGGGCAAGCTCGGAACGACGAACGATGAGCGATTCGTTCATCTGAACGCCGCTTATCTGGGTGAGGGCGCTTTTATCTACGTGCCGAAGGGCGTCGCGCTGGAAGTTCCGATTCACTTGGCTTACATCAGCAAGGCCGACCACGGTCCGTTTGCGGCGTTCCCGCGCGTGTTGATCGTGGCGGAGGAGAATAGCCGGGCCAAGGTCTTGGAGAGCTACCTTGGATTCGAGGGCGAGTACTTCAACTGCGGCGTGGTGGAAGTGGTGGTGGGCAAGCATGCCAACGTCGAGCACACCAAGTTCCAGCAGGAGACGTTGGAAGCGATTCACATCTCAAACATCGCGATCGACCAGGAGCCGAATTCGGTCTACACGTCGAACAACATCTCGTTCGGGGGAGCGGTGGCTCGAAACGACGTCAACGTTTGGTTGAATGGCGAGTACACCGAGACTTGGTTGAACGGCGCCTACGTGGCGACCGGGGAACAGTTGGCCGATAACCACACCCGAATCGACCACGCCAAGCCGAACTGCAACTCGTTCGAAGTGTACAAGGGCATCTTGACCGACAAGGGGCAGGGTGTATTCAACGGGAAGATCTTCGTTTACGAGGACGCTCAGAAGACGGACGCCAAGCAGACCAATCAGGCGATCCTTTTGAGCCCGACCGCTTCGATTGAGACGAAGCCCCAATTGGAGATATTCGCCGACGACGTGAAGTGTACGCACGGCGCGACGGTGGGACAGATCAAGAAGGATGCGAAGTTCTATCTGCGCTCACGCGGTATTCCCGACAAGGAAGCGGAGGCGCTGTTGGTGTACGCATTCGCCGCGGAGGTCATCGAGAAGATCACCATCGAAGGCGTGGCAGACTCCTTGGAGAAGGTCCTCTTCAACAAACTGAACGGCTAATCCGCCCGCCGAGAGCGGAGGAAACGAATGGAGACGAAGGCGAGTTTGGACGCGAAATTGGAAGAGCTTTTTGAAGCCCTTCCGTTGGAGCGCGCGATGGAATCCCTGCGAGCAGGGGCCATTCCCACCCAAGCCCACGCCCTCGTCTCTCAGATCGACGCTCCGAAATCCCTCTTGGCCGGGCTTTGGTTGTACGTGAACGACCTAGAGCGATCGCACGAGATCAGTCAGAGCCTCTCGACGCCTACCGGGAGTTACTGGCACGGGATCATGCATCGCCGCGAGGGTGATTTTTGGAATTCGAAGTATTGGTTTCGGCAAGTCGGAAATCATCCGGCGATGGCGGAAATCGGTTACGATCCGTATGAGTTCGTCGACGCATGCGAAGTGGATCGGGGAAGGGATCAAAAGGACTTGATCGACTTGCAGCGCCGAGAATGGCAGACGCTTTTTGAATGGTGTCGGCAGGAGGCTTTGGCGTAATGGTTGGCGGCGGTGCAATTCTCATTTTCATCGGTCTGTTGGTGTTCGGCATCATTGGCGTGGTCGCGTTGATTGCGCTGACGAGCCGGAGCAAGAACCTGGGGCCGGGCGGGGCGTACGGAACGGGGCCAATGGGGCCGCATTCGACGACCTCCTCCAATGATGACGACTGGCAACGTCGGCAGCAGTTCGATTCCTCGCCGACTTACGACAGCGACGACTCGACGCATCACCACTCCAGTAACGATTTTGGATACGAGTCGGGCACTTCCATCGGCGATTCAATTGGTAGCTCGGCAACGGATTTTTCTTCTTCGTCGGATAGCTCCAGTAGCGATTCCGGCTCCTCATCTAGTAGCGACTGATTTATGCACACGATTCCACTGCCCAGCCTCAATGAAACGGTCCGTCAGGATTTTCCGATCCTGAACGAACTGGTGCGGGGGAATCCGTTGACTTATCTGGACAACGCGGCGACCGCGCAGAAGCCGACGACGGTGATCGAAGCGGTGGATCGTTACTACCGGGAGTCCAACGCGAACATTCATCGGGGAGTGCACTTCCTGAGTCAGAAGGCGACCGCTCAGTACGATCAGGCTCGGGAGAAGGTTCGCAAGCTTTTGAATGCGGGCGAATCGGCTGAGGTGATCTTTACCAAGGGATGCACGGAAGGCATCAACCTGGTGGCGGCGGGGATCAAGCTTGAGCCGGGCGATGAGATTTTGGTGTCCACCATGGAGCACCACAGCAATATCGTGCCTTGGCAACTGGCGGCGGAACGAACCGGGGCAAAGGTGATTCCGATTCCGGTGACCGATTCCGGCGAGATCGATCTGGATAGTTACGAGCAGTATCTGATGCGCGGAAAGCCCAAGGCGGTGGCGATCGTTCACATCAGCAACTCGATGGGAACGGTCAATCCGGTCAAGTGGATGGTGGCCCAGGCGCACGCGTATGGTGCAGTGGTCTTGGTGGATGGAGCACAGGCGGGGCCGCACGTACGGATTGACGTTCAAGACTTGGACGCCGACTTTTACACCCTCTCCTGCCACAAGATTTACGCCCCGACGGGAGTTGGAGTTCTCTACGGGAAGCGAGCCCATTTGGAAGCGTTGCCGCCGTACCAAGGCGGGGGAGACATGATTCGGACGGTTTCCTTTGACGGTTCCACGTATGCGGAATTGCCGGGCAAGTTTGAGGCGGGGACGCCGAATATTGCGGGCGTGATTGGGCTTGGTGCGGCGATCGATTATCTGGAATCGCTTGGCGGAGGGTCTTTAGAGGACGCCTTCGCGGCGATTCAGCGGCGGGAGTTGGAGTTGAGCCAGCACGCGGAGAAGTTACTGCGGGAGATTCCCGGTTTGCGGATGATTGGGACGGCCAGGGACAAGACGGGGATTGTGAGTTTTGTTTTGGAAGGCGCGCATCCGCACGACATTGGAACGATTTTGGATAGCGATGGAATCGCAATTCGTGCGGGGCATCACTGCTGTATGCCGCTGATGAAGCGATTCAACGTGCCGGCGACCGCACGGGCGAGCTTTGCGTTTTACAATACGATCGAAGAGGCCGAGCGGTTGGCGGTTAGCGTGAGGAAAGTGGCGGAGATGTTCGCATGAAGATCACGAAGCCCGTTTCATGCCGTAGAAGGAAGGTACTCCTATGAACGTCGATCTTCGAGAACTTTATCAAGAGGTCATCCTTGACCATAACAAGCGGCCCCGGAACCGTCACGCTCTGGAAGACGCGACGAACAGATCGGAAGGGCATAACCCCCTTTGTGGCGACCAGGTTACGGTCTTCTTGAAAGCAGAGGATGGCCGAGTGGTGGACATCGCTTTCGAGGGGCAAGGCTGCGCGATTTCTACGGCGAGCGCCTCGCTGATGACGGAAGCGGTGAAGGGGAAGACGCTAGAGGAAGCGACGGCGATCTTCCGCGAGTTTCAGGAGATGGTCACCTCGCCGGATTCCGATGAAGAGCATCCCAACTTGGGACAGCTTCAGGTTTTGGCGGGCGTGAAGGATCACCCCGTCCGCATCAAATGCGCGACTTTGCCGTGGCACACGTTAAACGCGGCGCTCTCCGGCGAGGGCAAGGTGAGTACTGAGTGAAGGTCGGCTTCTACGACGTGGTCGCGCTGGCGGTAGGCGTTCCCTTAGCGGTGCTGATGTTTTCAATCCTTGGCTCACTAACGAAGGGGCAGGGAGCTCCAGAATGGGTGGTCTGGTACTGGGCAGCTTGTATGTGCCTCGCCTCGTGGATTACCGCCCGATGCTTCCGATCGACAATCGTGAAGCGGTGGGGGATATGGGAGCATTTGATTGCGGTGGCGTTGGGTTTCCTGGGAGCAGAGATCTTTGCCTTTCTCGCCGTGCCTGGGGTAGGCGCGATTCTCGCACTCGGTCTGCTTTTTCGCTTCAGCTTGATCTTGGCTCCGACCGGGCTGGTTTATTTCTATTTCATGCGATGGGCGGATCGGAACGACCGTAACTCGCTGGCGATGAAGGAGGAGGCAAGACTTGCCCAAGCCTATTGATTCGATTACTCCGGCCACGCCCCTCGAGGGGGAGCCTCGAAAGATGACTTCTATTGAGCGGTCCCTGTTTGAAGGCGAGGTCGTGGAGACGTTGCGGACGGTTTACGACCCGGAACTGCCAGTGAATATTTACGATTTAGGTCTGATCTATGACGTTCAGATCGATGATGAAAAGAACGTTCACTTGGTGATGACGCTGACTTCGCCGGCGTGTCCGGTAGCGGGGACGCTGCCGGGTGAAGTGGAATCGGCGGTGCGTAGTGTGCCGGGAATTGGCAATGTGACGGTCGAATTGACCTGGGATCCGCCGTTCACGGTGGAGATGATGAGTGAAGAGGTCCGGCTGATGCTGGGGCTGATGTAACGGATGAAAACAATACAAGGAGTGAATCGATGAAGTTTTCGGCACAGGAAGAGTACGGCCTGCGGTGTCTGCTTCAAATCGCCCGTTCGGACGATGGAAGCATGACGATCCCGGAGATCTCCAAGGTCGAGGGCATGAGCCAGACGCACGTGGCTAAGCTCTTGATGATCCTGCGCAAGGATGGCTTTATCAAGAGCACTCGGGGGCAGGCGGGCGGTTATGCGCTGGCCCGACCGGCGGAAGAGATTAACGTCGGCGATGTGTTGACTTCGCTGGGCGGCAAGCTCTTCGACGAAGAGTTCTGTGCGAAGCACTCTGGACAGCTTTCTATTTGCACCCACGCCGTGGACTGCTCGGTTCGCTCGCTTTGGCAAGTGATCCAAGAGGCGGTAGACCAGGTAACGGGCGGCATCTCTTTGGCCGACATGATGAATGAGGATGAGCCGAAATCAAACGTCTCGTTCATGAGCGCACCCCCTTCCCGCGAGAAGGTGGGACACCGATAAAACATGGATAACCAAGTCACCGTTTTTCCGATAACGGTCAGTGAAAAGGCGATTGCCCAGCTCAAGCGAGTCTTGGCGAAGGATGGTCGTCCCGATGCATTCTTGAGGGTCGGCGTGAAGGGCGGCGGCTGCTCGGGTCTCGAATACGTGATGAAGGTGGATACGACCCACAAATCCATCGATCTGGAGATGGAGCAGGATGGCGTCACCATCGTCTGCGACGCCAAATCGGCGGTTTATCTGCGGGGATCGACCTTGGAATACACCGGCAACCTGATTGGGGGCGGATTCAAGTTCGATAACCCAAATGCGGGTCGATCCTGCGGATGCGGTACCAGCTTCACGCCCAAGAAAGCGGGCTAACTCAGTAGAGACGCGCGCCGTTGGGGACCGGGGAACTGGGTTGTGCCAACACGACTTCGCCCTCGGCGCGATCAAATCCGCACACCAAGACTTGGGATTCGAACCCGGCGATGCGTTTGACCGGGAAGTTCACGACGGCAACCACTTGTTTTCCCGGTAAATCCTCTAGGGCGTAGACTTTGGTGATCTGTGCCGACGTCTGTTTCATGCCGATTTCGGGACCGAAGTCAATGAAGAGTTTGTAGGCGGGCTTGCGCGCCTCGGGGAATGCCTCGGCCCGGACCACCGTCCCCACTCTCATTTCCACCTTTTCAAAGTCTCCGTACTCAATCATCGGTCCTATTATGTCGAGGCCTGAACTGACCTTTTGGGATTGCACGGAAGCTTATTTTTTAGGTTTCTGAACCTATCTGTCGGTTTACGACACAAAGTGGAAGGAAACTTGGTCCTAGGCCCCTTGGCGAGATATGAATCCACGGTTACACTGACTCAAACAATCTTGGTTGCGTGGTGAACGCAATGACATTGTTCTTTCGTCTCCGCTTCAAGTGTCGATCATGATGGCAAGCATTCGGAAACCCGTTTACGCTCTTATTACTGCCCTTGCGCTTGCCGCGGTCGCGTCAGCGGACCCCAAGGATTTTTCGGCGGACGTGAGTCCGGTTTTTCAGGGACTTTCCTCGGGAACGGGTGCGGTTCCGATGGCGGTTACCATCGAGAACAAGGGACCAGACGCGCGGGGTCAGATTATTGTGGGGGACGAAACGGCCAATGTTCGCTACCCCATCGACCTTCCCCATGGGGCAAAGAAGAGGGTCATCACCTATCCATCTCAATCGATGTACGGTGGGATGCCTCTGCAGTTTACGCTGGATACCAATCAGGGTCGAATGGAGATTCCTTTCGCACCCAATGCCAGCTATATCTACGGGGATTCCAATGTCTTCGCATTAATCGGCGACACCGCAGGAGATTTGGGCTTTCTTCGACAACCGTCTCGAAACGAAACGGCTGCCCCAGGGCAACCGGCAGCCCAAGCGTACTTTGACGTTTATTGCAAACCGGAGGATGCTCCCGACCGACCTATCGCCTTCGGAACCATTGCGGTAGTCGTGTTGGGCCCCGGTTCCGAGCGGCTTAGCGACGATAGCGTGAAGGCGTTGAAGATGTACACCCTCACCGGTGGCACCCTTCTCTTTGTCGGCGGCGCTTCCGCTCAGTTGCTCGACGACCGTCGGTGGGCAGACGTTATTCCAGGGGCGAACTTCAAAACGAAGACGACAACCGCACCCGGGTTCTTTGCCCAGATAGGAGGCTCACCCCTCAATGAGTCGTTTACCGTCTCGGCGGGGACGCCGAGAAATGCCTCTCGCACCTGGACTCGAGATGGGATGATGCTGGCCAGCGAGCGTCCGTGGGGCCTTGGGAAGATCGTCTTTATGGCCTTCAATCCCTTTGAGGATCCCTTCGTCCGGTGGCAAGGGCGGAGGAAGCTCTTTGCAAACCTCGGGCGACCGATGGACTTTGCCCGCTCGCGTGCGATGATCGGTCAGTACATGGTCTCTAACACGGACATGTACTACTCGGGCGCTTCGGTTCCCGCGACCTACAGCGGTCCGGTCACCGCGTATTCACCCTCGAATCGGATTCAGGATGACCCGTTCGACGTTGAGCTACCGAGTTGGTCGCGAGTTTTTTATATCCTCATCGCGTATCTCATCATCGTCGTCCCGGTCAACTTCATCGCCTTGCGCACATTGAAGAGAGGGGAATTGGCTTGGATAACGGCGCCGGTGATCAGTTTAGTCTTCGCCGGGATTTTCCTGAACCAGGCAAGCGAACTCTATTCTGCTCGACTCTCAACGGCAACTTCCGGTCTGATGATTGTTCAAGAAGGGATGGACGCTTCCCTCTTCGCCGGAAGAACCCAGATGTTCTTTCCGAATGGAGGCGCCTACGACCTCAAGCTATCGAACGTCGATGAATTAGCGGCTTCCGATCCCTATTCCTATCGCTACGAAGGGGGACCGAAGACGCAGATCGATCCGGTGGATACGGGCACGATTTTGGTGCCAGACCTACGTGCGTCAAATCTGGCTTTCGAAGAAATCGGATACCGTCAAATCTTCGAGAAGAGTAAGTTTCTCCAGGTTGAGCGGAACGGCGCTAAAGTTCGGATTACCAACTTGAGTGGGGCGAATATAACGTCGGGAGAGGTTTATTACAAAGGAGGCAGGGTGGCGTTTGCAGGTATCCCGGCGGGACAGTCCATAACGGCGCCTTTGCCCAGTCCGGGGAGTGCGAACAATCAGGGAGATTTGGTTCTTGCCAACACGGTTCGTAACCAAACGATGGCGATTATGTGCTTCGTCGAAAACGTGAAGCCAGGCCCGCAGATTGGAAACGAGGTTTCGAGCCGATCTCAAGTTCGCCTTGCCTACTTCTGCAATCCGGCGCAAGGAGCCGTTCAATGACAAAACTGTTTCGGACGCTCGTTACCGAAAACCCGATGATGATTGAGATCACTCGGTTCCGCCGAAAGTTTTTCGGCGGAAGTGCGAGCGCAATCAACACCGTTATCGTGGGTCTGGCGGGGGTCATCTATTTGGGGTTGGTCGCCCTTGTTTGGAACTACCGAGAGTCGGCTTCCCCGATCATGCTGATCCTGTTGCAAACCGGGTTCTTCACGTTGATGGCGCCCGCGCTGCTTTATAACTCGATCGCAGGAGAAAGGGAGCGGCGCAGTTGGGATTTTCTTCTCGTGGCCCCGGTAACGCAGGCCCAAATCATTATGGGCAAATTTATGGGCGCCGCCACGGCGATCCTTTGCGCGGCCGTGGCATTTCTCCTGCCTATCGGAATCGGCGTCGCTTACTACCAACCCTACGTGGGCGGATACTACGGCGGCGGTTTCGATGTCGTCCAGCGATCGTTTCTGGCAAATATTAACGACATTTTAGAGGCGGAGCTTCTTTCCATCTCTTGGGGCTTGTTGCTTTGCGCGATCACGATTTTCTTTTCCGCGCGTTGCCGAAGAGGATTTATCGCGCTTGGCGTCACGCTCGCCTTTGTTCTTACCACGGTGATCATGTGGCCGGTCTTGGTGTCTAGCCTGGCGATGTCCGGGTTGGAACGGGAAGTGGCGTACTTCCTGCATCCCTTTTGGGTGCTCTCGATGATGTTCCGCGAGGGGGGTGGGTATGACCGTGAGATGGTGGCATCGTTTGATTGGCTCCACGGCATCCCCCAGATCCTTCTCTATCTCGGATTTACAATCGCCTTCCTCGTGTGGGCGGAGCTCACGGTGCGCTTCGCCGACAACGAAATGAAATTTATCCCTAAACGAAAAGATGCTTGAAGTAAAGAACCTTCGCAAAGAGTACGGCGGCCTGACGGCGGTGAGAGGGATCAATTTCACCCTTCAACCGGGCGACATTTTTGGATTTATCGGCTCCAATGGCGCCGGGAAAACCACGACCATTCGAATGATTTCCACGCTTCTGGAACCGACCAGCGGCACCGCCATCCTCAATGGCGCGGATGTGCGACGAGACCCGATGGCGGTGCGGCGCATGATCGGCTATATGCCGGACTTCTTCGGTCTCTACGACGACGTTAAGGTTTGGGAGTACCTGGATTTCTTCGCCGCGATCTACCAAGTTCCGGTGCGAGAGCGTCCCGCGATTATCGATAACGTTCTTGAGTTGACGGATCTCACGGTCAAGAAGAACGCGTTTGTACAGTCGCTCTCGCGTGGTATGCAGCAACGTCTTTGCTTGGCGCGGTGTCTGGTGCATGACCCGCAACTCTTGCTCTTGGACGAGCCGGCATCGGGTTTGGACCCGCGCGCTCGCGCCGAGTTGAAAGAGTTGATTGCCGAACTTGGCCGGATGGGCAAGATCGTCATCGTCTCCTCTCACATCCTTCCCGAGCTCGCCGACTTTTGCAATACGGTGGGGATCATCGAAAAAGGCGAGTTGTTGGCCTTCGGTCCGGTATCTCAGGTGGTTCAGGGACTGCATCCGGTTCGAGTTCTCCGCGTTCGTTACCTGGGAACGAATGGAGATCTGAAGCACTTTGTGGAGGCCCAGCAGCACGTTCAGACGGTCGAGCTTGCGGGTGACGGAGAACTTAGAATCGAATTTGACGCGGATGAGGAACAACAGGCGGCCCTCCTTGCCAAGATCGTTTCGGCGGACTTTAAAGTCGTTGGTTTTCGGGAAGAGGAAGCCGATCTGGAAGACGTCTTCTTGAAACTTACGACGGGAGCGGTGAACTAAGATGGAGGTAGGGCGATGCAATTAGCGAGTTGGCTTCGGGAGTGTTCGTCTTGCTACATTGGCAACGCCACCGCCAAGCGGGACTATCGCGTTCAACTACGCGGAAATCGCGCTGTTCTGCTCTGGACGCTGTACCTCATCGTCCTGATCGGGTTTGCTATGGCAGTCTATGGCAATACGATGCAGGTATCTCGACAGAGCATCGTCTCGGCTCAGTCGAGCCTGCGCTCGTTTTACCAGTCGGTCATGATTTTGCTGGCGGGAGTGGTGGTGGTGATTACCCCCGCGCTCACCGCTGGGGCCATCGTCATGGAGCGCCAGCGGCACTCTCTTGACTTGGTTTTCTCCGCGCCAGTTAAACCGAAATATCTCCTGATCGGAAAAATGATTAGCAGCTATCGCTATACGTGGATGCTGCTGATTTTGTCCCTTCCGGTGACTTCGGCTTGCGTTGTCCTCGGGGGTGCTACGTGGTCTGACGTGATTTCGGCGTACATCATTTTGTCGCTGAACGCCCTGATTTACACTTCCATCGCCCTCCTGCTCTCGACTTTGGCCCGACAGCCGGTTTCGGCAGTCATCTGGAGTTATGTTGCGGCCATTGGCTACTCCATTTTCTCGGCGGCGTTCGTGGGTTCTTCCGCTTTCTCTATGGGCTTTGGTCGGACCATGGAAATGCCGTTTGTGGTGACTCTGAACCCATTCTTCGTTGTACAGTCGGCGCCGAGTTTTACGACGTGGCAGGGACACCAGATTCCGAACTGGATTCTGGGAGGCATTACGGCGCTGCTGTTTTCTAAATTAATGCTTTTGGGGGCGGGTTCGGCACTCTCTGGATATGGGTCGCCCGAGACGAAGAGTCTTCGCATTCACTGCTGGATCTATTCGGGCCTGGCCTTTGCCCTTTATGGCTACGCCGCTTCCGCTTCCGTCAGCCGCATCGTTCACATAACCGGTCGAACTGGCCCCGGATTCACCTCCTCAGTTTCTTCATCCACCTCATGGGAGAGCGGCGTGAACCAGATGTTTGGCTGGATTCTTATGGCAATGGTCGTGTTTCTACCGGCGATCACTTGTTATGGACGAGATGGGGAACGCAAGTTCTGGCCAGATGGACTATTTTCTTGGAAGGCGACGTTCTTGGGCACTCCGGCGGGCGCGCTCCCGTTCATATACGGAATTGTGCTGGTTGGGTTTTTCAGCCTCAATCTGGTCTACGGTCAGATCGGCAGCACGGCCATGGGTTTCTCCATCCTCTTCTGGGCTTTAGCGTTTTGGACGTTCATGTGGTCACTGGGACGGTTGGCCAGCAGCTTTAACTCGGGATTGCGGTCAGCCCGCGCCCTCCACTTCACGTTGATGATGATGCTCATCGCGCTGCCGGTTCCGTTTTTGAGCGCGCTTTCGACGTTCGACAGCGATAGTTCGAGCATCTGGGATATCTACATTCTTCGACCCATCCTCGGTTCTCACGATAACTCTGGGTACGCATGGGTCATGGGTGGCATCATGATTGTCGCCGCTTTTCTCGTCACGGCTATCGCCACAGTCCTCGGCGCGCGTAAAGGATCTATAGAAGCGAAGGGAGCAGCATGAAACTTGACCTTGGAAACTTGAAGCGGTTTGAAAGACGGGTACGTCTTGTTCGGTCCTGGCGAGGGCTCGCAATGGGGCTTTGCGTCGGGGCGGCTGCCTCCACGGTCTGGGCGGTACTGGATTGGACAGGCGTGGCCTACACCGACTGGACGAAGATGGGTTTGGTGACCGCGGGGGCCGGACTTCTTGGGCTCGTATTGGGCTTCCTGCTCAAGGTTCCGACCAAGGCGCTGTCCGATAGCATCGATCGCCGAGGTGGACTAGAAAACCGTTTGACGACGTCTCTGGAGATCGAGGGCGAAGGTCACTTTGAGAGCGCTCTGAAGGATGATGCCGTCGATAAGCTTCAGCATCTCAAGCCCAAGCAACTGTATCCGTTTAAACTTGGTCGCTGGCAAGCGTCGGCGGTGATGCTTTGCCTTCTGGCCTCCACCATTTTCTTGTTAGGCAACTCCCCGATCCTCAAGAGCCCCGAAGCGCGTAAAGAAGAGGCCGAGGTGAAGAAACTGGGGCAGTCCGTGGAGCGGATCGCCCGACCGGTGACCGAACCTCAAAACGCTTCGGAAATGACGCCGGAGGAGAAACGGCTGGCCGATGAACTCCGAAAACTTCAACAAGATTTAGAGAAGGCCCGGATCAACAAGGAAGAGGCGCTCCAAAAGACTAACGAACTCTCCAAGAAGGCCGAGGAGCTGACGAAAGAGCGGGCGAAGATGACCGAGGATAGCCTCTCCAAGGCAGAGTCGGCATTTGAAAAACTCCAGAAAGCCGAGATGGAGAAGAACGGCATCAAGATGGATCCCGAAGCGATGCGGGAACTCAGCAAGATGTCCGCTAGCGATCGGCAAAACATGCAGAAGCAACTGGAGCAGCGCAAGCAAGAACTCCAGGAGAAGAAAGCCGAACTCAAGTCCAAGCTCGACCAGATCAAAAAAGATCTCAAGAACCCCAACCTGACGCCTGAGCAAAAGAAGGCTCTGGAGGCGATGCAAAAGCAGATTGAGGAGATGTTAAAGAAGCTGGAAAAGGAACTGGCGGAGCTTCAGAAAGAGATCGAAAACCTCATGAACAGCGAGAAAATCCAAGAGCTTCTCAAGAAGATCATGGATCACCCGGCCATGAAAGAAATCCAAGAGATGATGGCCAAACTCGCCAAGGAAGCCCAGGGTCAACAAGAAGGCAAGGCGCCCACGCTGACGAAGGAAGATATCGAAGCGATGAAGGAGAAGATCAAGGAGCTGAAAAAGCAGCTTGAGGAATTGGCAGATCAACTCCAAGATCCCGAGGCGATGGACGAGTTTATGAAACAGATGATGGAGGCGATGAAGAATGGAGGCGGGATGTGCAAGAACGGCGGCCTCTGCTTCGGCCTTGGATCGCTCCTCGGTTTAGGAATGCCCATGCCCGGACCGGACAACGATGTGATGCTGTTCGATACCGGCAAGGTCAACCATAACAAAGACGGCAAGGCCGGGCAAGGAAACACGAACTTGACGCAGATCAAGGGTGAGCGACGCGATACGGGCGAGGAAGCCTACATCGAGATTAAAGGTCCGACCACGGTCGGGACCCGAACTTCGGTCAAATACACCAAGGTGCTGCCCAGCTACAAGAAGAAGGCGGAGGAGGCGATCGATAAAAAATCGATTCCGAAGCAACACGAGAAGCGGGTGAAAGAGTATTTCGATAGTCTGACCAGCGGAAAGTAGATCCATCGGATTCAGAGTGTGACGAATGGTCGCCCCGTCGGAATAGCCGGGGTGGGTAGGGAGTTTTATGGCAAGCGACATCAACGCAGAGTGGTTTAAATCGACGTTTAGCGCAGTTCGGACGGAAGTTCAACGGGCCATCGTGGGACAAGACGACATCGTGGACAACGTCCTGGTGGGGCTCGCCGCAAATGGTCACGTTCTCTTGGAAGGCATGCCGGGCCTGGGTAAGACGCTTCTGGTCCGCTCGCTTTCCAAAGCGCTCTCTTTGGACTTTTCTCGAATCCAGTTCACTCCCGACATGATGCCAGCCGACGTCACCGGCACGAACATCTTGTCTCAATCCGACGGTGGCGCCCGCGCCTTCGAATTCCGGCGGGGACCGATCTTCGCCAACATCGTCCTTGCCGACGAAATAAACCGCGCCACTCCGAAAACTCAGTCTGCCATGTTAGAGGCCATGCAGGAACGTTCAGTGACGGTCGGGGGCAAGAAGCACGAACTGCACGAGCCGTTCTTGGTGATGGCCACCCAGAACCCGGTCGAGCAGGAAGGCACCTATCCCCTTCCTGAGGCCCAACTCGACCGATTCTTCTTCAAACTCATCGTTCCGTATCCAACCAAGGCAGAACTTGCCGAGGTTGTCAATCGCACGACCGGAGGGGATCTGGCTGAGCCGCTGGCGGTGGCGAGTGCGGACGATGTGCTCAAGATGCGCTCCATCGTCCGAGAGGTTCCCATCGCTCAAAACGTCTTGGACTACGGCCTTTCGTTGATCGTTGGGACTCACCCAGAGGGTGAGGGTTCGACACGGATCGCCGAGCGGTATTGTCGCTTTGGCTCCTCTCCGCGCGGGGCGCAATCGCTCATTACCGCGGGCAAGGTATACGCCCTGTTGGCCGGTCGCTATAACGTTGCCAAGGAAGACTTGAAGAAGGCGGCCAAGCCGGTCTTGCGGCACCGCATACTGCTCAACTTCGAAGCGGAAGCGGATGGCATGACGGCGGACAAGGTGATCGATGAAGTGATCACGGCGGTAGAAGCCGGAGACCGAGACCCGATTCGAGTGTGATGAAGTTTGGTCATCCGCCGAGTTGGGTCACGGAGGCGATCCGATGATCGCTGCCATGGGGCTAGAACCTCGAGAGTTCCGCCTGCTGGATGGCTTGCGTCTCAATCCGCGAAAGTCGTTTACCGGCAAGATCCGAGGCGAACGCTTGACTCAACGAAAGGGGATCTCCATCGAGTTCAGCGACTACCGCGATTACACCGATGGCGACGATCTGAGGCATCTTGACTGGAACGTCCTCGCCCGATTGGAAACGCCAATCATGAAGACGTATCGGGACGAGGAAGACCTTGCCGTCCATCTCATGATCGATGCCTCGGTCAGCATGGATTTTGGCGAACCGACCAAGTTCTCGACTGCCCAGAAACTGGCTTGTGCTCTGGGATATATTGGACTCTCCGCCGGAGACGCCATCTATCCACGGCTACTTGGCCCGAGAAGACCACCCACGCCCGCGCTCCGGGGTCGCTCTAGCTATCCGCGACTCGTGAAATGGGCGGATTTCGAGATCATGGAGGGGGAACCCTCTACGGGCCTCTCGGCTTCGCTCCGTCAATTTGCCAACTCCTCGGCTCGAACAGGCTTGGTCATCCTACTCTCGGACGGCCTCGATCCTGAAGCGGCGAGCGCGCTTCGGGTGCTTGGCGGTCGTGGCCATGAGGTGCTGTTTCTTCAGATTCTGAGCGATATTGAACTCGACCCGGACTTGGAAGGCGACCTGCGCCTCCTTGACTGCGAGGGTTCTGGAACGGTGGAAATCACTGCCAACGGATTTGCGCTCAAGGAATATCGCGAAAACCTGGAGAAACACAACGCGGCGATTCGAGACACCCTGCTCCGTGTGGGTGGGCGGTACGCTTTGATCGATTCCAAAGCCGGTCTGGACTATGTCCTAAAAGACGTTTTGAAGCGTGAGGGGTGGGTGCTCTGATATGAATCTTCAGAACCTGGGTGCGCTCCTCTGGTTGATTCCATTGGCGGGCATCATCATCGTGCTGTACCTGCTGAGGATGCGTCGAAAAGACGTCAAGGTTCCGGCATCCTTCCTTTGGCCCCAGCGTACGGAGGAGATTCGGGCGAACGCGCTTTTTCAGCGGCTGCGTTTCTCTTGGCTTCTGGTTCTGCAGCTTTTGGCACTGGGATTGGTTGTCTTTGCCCTGGCCCGGCCCCAGACGCAGCAACGCGGTCTGACCGGTGAAGTCACCGTTTTTGTGGTGGATGCCTCCGCGAGCATGGGGGCGACCGATATCAGGCCCTCCCGATTCGACGAGGCCAAAAAACTGGTTCGCGATGCCTTGGATTCCGCTCGACCAGGAGATCGGATCGCTCTTATTGAAGCCGGACCGAATCCCAAAGTTATCTTTCCCCTGGGGAACGATGCGCCCAAGCAGAAGGCCGCCATGGACGCCATGGTTCGCTCCGACGCCGACGTGGATGTTGGAGAGGCACTGAGATTGGCGGCGGCCCTGGTGGGCAGCGAGACCTCCGCGAGAATTGTGTTGCTCTCGGATGGCGTGTTCGAACCGGTCAAAGACTTCTCGCACGGAAAGGCCTCGCTGGTCTACAAGATGATCGGCAACAACGATTATAACTTGGCGATCTCCGCCCTGGGACTTGCAGATACAGGGCAGGGAAGACAGTTGTACGTTTCCGTGAAGAATCCAAGCGGCAAGGCTCTGCCCGGCACGGTCAATCTTTATGCCGACGGCAAACTCATCGATTCGGAGAAAATTCAGGTCGCGACCGGGAAGGCCTGGGGAAAGACGCTGGCTGCGCCCAGTGGAGCGAACGTTTTTGAAGCGAGGTTAGAAGCCGACGACTTCCTCAAGTCCGACAATTACGCCGTAGCCCTTGGGTCCCCGGGAGCGTCGCTTCACGTCCTGCTCGTGGGTAAAGGCGACTTTTTCTTGGAAAAGGCGTTGGCGCTCGATCCGCGCGTGACTCTGGACCGAGCCGACAAGGTTCCGGTGGATGTGCAAGGTAACGGAACCAGTGGCGCTTACGATATCGTGGTCTTTGACGGCGTGGAAGAGTCGCCTGTAAAGGCGCGAGGCGTTTTGACATTTGGACGCGCGGGCGGTCCGTCACCGGTTACGGTGGAAGGCGCAGCCAAAGGCATGAGCTTTGTGTCCTCGGAGACAAACAAACTTATGGACGGGGTGGATCTGAACGGCGTCTATATCGACGGTGGGCAGAGGGTGAAGCCGAAAGCCGAAGGGCGCGTGATGGCAACCGGAAGCTCGGGACCGCTCATCGTTGCTTCTAGCGGGAACGAAAAGCGTCACCTTTATCTGGCCTTTGCGCCGCTTCAGTCCGACTTTCCGCTCAGCGTCAGTTTTCCCATTTTTATCGCCAATGCCCTGGATTACCTAGCGGGGGACACTTCGGCCAATGTCCTGGCGGTGAAGGCGGGGCAAACGTTTAGCGTTCCCGCCTCATCCGAAGCGACCTTGAAAGGTCCTGACAATCGATCGGAAAAAATTCCTTTAGCGAATGGAAGCGTCGTCGTTCGTGAGGCCAAGACGGTTGGCAAATATCAACTTAACGTCGACGGCAAAAATAAGACGGTGTACGCCAGCCTTCGTAGCGATCGGGAGTCAAGAATCGCTCCTGAGATGGACTTGGATTTGGGCGGGGGACAAGTGAAGGCGATTGAATCTCCCATGCGGTTTGCCGATTTCTGGCGGCCCCTTCTTATGCTGTGTCTCCTGGTTCTGGCCGGGGAATGGTGGTTGTACGCGAGGAAGAGCTGATGCGATTTACCCAGCCCACATGGCTCCTACTCCTCATTCCCGTGGCCATCGGGCTGTACTATAGCTGGCGCCACATTCATGGCATGGCGAAGGCGCGGAAACGTTGGGCGATCGGCCTTCGATTCCTTCTCGTCACGGCGTTGGTCGTGGCACTTGCGGGACCGGAAGCACGGCGACCCAACAAGGGCGTCTGCACCATGTTCCTCCTGGATCGAAGCGACTCCATCACGGGCGAAGAGATCAAGAAGGGCGAGAAGTTTGTGGACGAGGCGATGCAAAAGCTGGGGCCCGAAGACGCCGCCGGATTGATCGTCTTTGGTAAAGAGGCCGTCATCGATACCGCTCCCGGCGGTCGAAGGACGTTGGGCAAGGTGCTCAGCAAAGTGGATGGCAGTTCCTCCGATTTGGCTGGAGCGATTCGGCTGGCGAGCGCGACCTTTCCCGATGGCAAGGCGCGTCGCATCGTAGTCTTGAGCGATGGTAACGAGACTTCTGGCGATGCCGCCGAGGCGGCACAGGTTGCGGCCACCGACGGCGTCGGAATCGATTACGTGGCGCTTGGGCTGGAAGGTAAGCAAACCGAAGTCTCCGTGGTTGATATGCAGACCCCAGACGAGGTTCGCGTCGATCAACCCTTCGATATGCGAGTGGTGGTGGATTCCACCGTCGCGACCCGGGGAACACTCGAACTCGACCGCGACGGCAAGCTCATCAAGACCGTGCCGGTAACGCTAACCGCCGGTCGAAACGCCATCGTCGTCAGCGATAAGCTCGCCCAAGCTGGGTTTAGCCGATACCGAGCCACGTTGAAGGTGGAGGGCGATCATGACAACCGAAACAACGTGGGAATGGGATTTGTCGTCATTCGTGGCAAGCCCCGGGTCTTGGTGCTCCAAGAGGACGTCAACCGCACCGAACTGACCCACGCACTGCAAAAGGCTGGAATCGATATTGACCTGGGAGGACCGGGCGGCCTTCCGACACGCCCCGAGCAGATTCAGCGCTACGATGCGGTGATCTTCAACGACATCAACGCGGCTTCCATTACGGAACCGCAGATGAAGATCATGCAATCCGCGACACGGGATAGCGGCGTCGGATTCGCAATGATTGGCGGCGAGAACTCCTTCCTGCCCGGAGGCTACTATGGCACTCCGGTGGCGGAGATTCTGCCGGTGGACTTGAATATCCGCCAACGCAAATCGTTCCCCAGCACCTCGGTCCTGATCATCGTGGACTGTTCGGGAAGCATGGGCGCGATGGAGGACGGGCAACAAAAAATCCGCCTCGCGGCAAAGGCGGCGGAAGAAACGGTGAAACTCCTGTCGCCGATGGATCGCATTGGGGTGGCGGGCAGTTCGGACGGTATCGAATTTGTAGCCCCGATGCAGCCGCTTTCCGACAAAATGGCGGTGATCAATCAAGTTCGCAGGCTGGATGTAACGGGCGGAGGTATCTATATCGGGCCCTCGGTGGAAGCGGCTGAACCCATTCTGCGTAAAGAACCCTCGAAGGTACGCCACTTCATCCTGCTAGCCGACGGCGCGGATAGCACCGATTGGCGAGACGCCATGCAGCGCGTGTCGTCCATGTTTGCCGATAAGATCACCACCACCGTGGTGGCGATTGGCGACGGCCCCTTTGTCCCGCAATTGCGGCAGTTGGCCAAGATGGGAGGAGGAAGATTTTATCTGGCGGACCGAGCCAGAAAGCTGCCCGCCATCTTTACTCAGGACGCAGCCATCATGTCTCGGTCTGCGATTGAAGAGGGCGCATTCTTCCCCAAAGTGACGGCGGGAGAGGAGATCTTGCGCGGCATCGATTCAATGCCTCCGCTCTTGGCCTACTGTTTGACCGATGCCCGACCGTTGGCCAAGGTGGGCATGCGAACTAAGAAGGACGATCCACTCTTAGCGACCTGGCAGTATGGGCTAGGAGCTTCGCTCGCCTTCACTTCTGACGCTCAGTCTCGTTGGGCTAAGAGTTGGGTGGGTTGGGAAGGTTTTCAGGCGTTTTGGTCGCAAGCGGTCCGCGCCATCAGTCGCCGTGCCACTCGCAACAACTATCAAGTTTCCGTTCGACAAGATGGCGGAAAGGGCCAGATTGAAATGAAAGGCTATGATCGCTTGGGCAACCCCCTTAGCGGTGAAAATGCCACCGTTCGCATCGCGTCTCCGGATGGTCAATCTAAGGAAGTTACGCTCAGTCAGCAGGCTCCCGGCCTGTTCACGGGTTCATTCGATGCATCCGCCCTCGGCTCTTACATCGTTACCGTCGCCGAGAAGGATCCGAATGGCGGGATGCGCGTAAGCTCCAGCGGGTTCTCCGTTCCGTATCCGCCGGAGTATCGCAGCTTCCGCCCGAATCGCCCCTTGCTCGATCAGGTCTCCAAGCTCACCAAGGGGCAAGAACTCAAGAATCCGTTGGACGCCTTGCGACCGGTGCCTGACCCTGGCGTGTCGATTCGTGAATTGTGGCCCTTGTTCGTACTCTTGGCCGCCCTAATGATCCCGTTGGACGTGGCGGTAAGGCGATTGGCGTTGCCATTGGCGGAGATCTTCTCTAAGATTTGGGTTCGCATCCGAACCCGCCGCGAGGTCGAGGTCAAGCAGGTGGAAGTGGTCGGTCGTTTGCAGCAGGCAAAGCAAAGGGCGAAGACGGGAGGGGACGGCGCCGAATCGCCTGGCCCGGTGACGCCGCCCGCGCAGCGACCCAACGTGACCCCGCCGTCTCGTCCCGCTCCCACCAACCGGGCGGGGACCTCGGCAGGGACCAGTCTTTTGGAAATGAAACGGAAGAAGAAGGAAGAGGAAAACAAGTAGGCATCGAACGTGCCTGCCTGGGCCCCGGGAGCCACCAAATTCCCTTCAAACTTAATTGACCTGCCGTAGACAAAGCGACCCGCGCCAAGTAATCTCCCCCACATGGCAGACAAGCTGCGTTGGGGCATTTTGGCCACCGGTTCGATTGCGAATCAGTTCGCCAATGGATTAAAGGTTTCGAAGACGGGAGAGTTGGCGGCGGTTGGCTCGCGAACGATTGAGAAGGCGACGGAGTTCACCGACAAGCACGGCGGCAAACCTTACGCCTCTTACCAAGAAGTTCTGGATGACCCCAACGTGGACGCGGTCTACATTGCCACCCCCCACGCCATGCACTCCGAATGGACCATCAAGTGCGCGGAGGCGGGCAAGGCGATCCTTTGCGAGAAGCCGTTTACGCTGAACGCGATCGAGGCGGAGAAGGCCCTGAAGGTGGTGAAGGAGAAGGGCGTTTTCTTCATGGAGGCGTTCATGTATCGCTGCGCGCCCCAGACCCGCAAGCTGGTGGAACTCTTGGGCGAGAAGGCGATTGGTAAGATCTGCGCGATCAATGCCGAGTTCGCTTTCCATGCCGGGCACGATTGGAACAACTTCCGGGCGACCAACGAGGGCGGCGGCGGTGGTCTGATGGATGTGGGCACCTACTGCGTTTCTCTTGCCCGACTGGTGGCGGGCGTGGAGCCCGACCGATGCGAGTTCTCGGCGTATTTGGGCGAGAAGGGTTACGACGAGTGGGGCAATGGCATTCTCCACTTCCCGAACGACATCACGATGGCCTTTGGCTCCGGCGTTCACCTGAACATGCGAAACGATGCGCGCATTTATGGCGAGAACGGTTCGATCTGGATCGAGAGTCCTTGGAAGTGTTCCAAGGGCGCGAAGTTGGTCTTGCAGCGCAAGGGGCAAGATCCGGAAGAGTTCGATTTGGGCGTGACGAACGACGAGCTTTATGGCATCGAGGCGGACTCGGTTGCGGCGTTCGTGGAAGCAAAGGAATGCCCCTACATGAGCGTGGCGGATACCCTTGGTCAGATGAAGACCTTGGACGCGTTGCGAAAGAGCGCAGGACTGCACTTTAAGGGAGAGATGGAAGCGTGAAATACGGCCACATCGCACATATCGAGAAGCCGATTTCGCGAATTGTCGCGGGAACGGACTTTCTGTTGGGTCAGCCCAAGGACACTTCGTTCGAGGCCTATGACGTGTTTTGGGAGCAGGGCGGTCGGGCGTTTGATAGCGCTCACTGCTACGGCGAAAACAGCCGCGTCTTCGGCGAGTGGATCGCCTCGCGCGGAGTGGCCAAAGAGACAGTCTTTCTGGATAAAGGCTGCCATCCTTACGGCAGCCCGCGCGTGACGCATGAGGACATGCTGAGCGACATTCAGCAAAACCACGAGAAGTTGGGCGTGGAGTACACGGACCTCTTCGTCCTCCACCGCGACGATCCAGAAGTGCCGGTGGGCGAGATTGTGGATTGGCTGAACGAGTTCAAAGACCAGGGGCTGATTGGCGCGTTTGGTGGCTCCAACTGGGCGCATGAGCGCATTGCGGCGGCGAACGACTACGCGGCGAAGAATGGCAAGCAAGGGATGTCTCTGAACAACCCCAACATGACCTTGGCGCATAACTCGGAACCCCTCTGGGGTGGGTGTTTGACCATTGGGATTGAGGGGCGGAAGTGGCATGAAGAGAACCAGTTCCCGCTCTTTGCGTGGTCTTCTATGGCACGCGGTTACTTTGCGCATACCACCGATGCGGACGTGGTGCGAGCCTACGATAACGACATAAGCCGAGCGCGACGCGAACGGGCCGAAAAGCTGGGCGCGGAGAAGGGCGTAAGTGCGATGATGATCGCGATGGCTTGGGTACTGAACCAACCGTTCCCCACCTTTGCGCTGGCGGGCATTCGGACGCCGGATCAGGCGCGGGAAGGGGTGAAAGCGGTGGAGATCGAGCTGACTCCGGCGGAGCTGTCTTGGCTGGAAACAGGCGAGTAGATTCTTCTTCAAAGGTCGAGGCGAGCGCGGTCACGCGAACGCCTCGACTTGTTCTTTCTAATCCTGCGAAAGAGTTGTAGAATCGGCCCATGTCGATTCCTGATTCTTGGAAAGATCATTTAGGCTCTTGGAAGGGCACTTATAAGCTGCACCGATCCTGGTTAGAGGGAGATAAGAAGGTGGTGGAGTGCAAGAGCTCTCTCCATTTGGATTCCGACCCGAGACGTGCCTATGCCACGCTGGTCTACACCTGGGAAGTCGATGGCGATCAACACGAGGGCACTATGTTGCTTTGCTATAGCAAGAAAGCTAAGCGAATGGAAATTGGCTGGTCGGACTCGTGGCACCAGAACACCGGCGTCTTCTTTGCCACCGGGCCAGAAGCGGACGACGGATCGTTTCTTTGCAAGGGCTCTTACAAGGCAGGCGACCAGACCTGGGGTTGGACCATTAGCATCGCGTTTGCAAAGGATCGACTGATCGTCAAAATGGACAACGTGGAGCCTGGCGGCAAGGCGGATTGGGCAGTGGACTCGGCGTACAAGCGAGACGCATAGTCTTTCACGATTACCGAGTCTTCATCTCCGCCTTTGCCATGCGTTTGACCAGGGCGATCTGCCCCACGTGGTATGCGGTGTGGATGGCAATTTGGGTGAGCTTTTCCATCGCTTTGTCATCGTCCTCCATGGCATGTTCAAATGATTCATCAGTGGTCATTTGGTGAGCGCGATTGAGGTTGGCCAAGAACGATTCTCTTACGGTGAGCCATTCCTCGGGAGGTGGAACGTGCCAGTCATCCTTATAGATGTTGGCGGAGGGTCGCTTTTCTCCGTTGAGTCGAGCGAGCCAGAGGCGGTTCCAGAAATCGCAATGCCACACGTTGGTGGCCATGGAGTAAGGACAGCCGGCCGGGATGAAGCAGGCAATGTCCGATTTGACATTCACCAGCCGTTTGCAATCCGCAAAGTCTCGGCCCTCAATGATCTGCTTAAAAACCTCGGCAAGAATATTGCGGTCCATATTCCTATCAGACGCAGGGTTACTCCCGGGCGATTTCAGATAAGTTCATTCCCCGTCTGCCGGGAAATTCTCATGCAATGTTCTTGCGGTTAATAATTCTAGCCTGCGCAAGGGTAAAACCGAGGGAGCATGGCAGATCTCGCATCGTTGAAGATGAACGCTCCTTCGAACCGCCTTCGCGGTTCTCTTCCCAAAGTTGGAATTCGACCGACCATCGACGGGCGCTATGGTGGCGTTCGGGAATCTTTGGAGGGCTTCACGATGGCGTTGGCGGAGGCCGCGGCCAAGCTGATCTCGGAGAATTTACGGCACGCCTGCGGGCTGCCGGTGGAGTGCGTGATCTCGGATACGTGCATCGGTGGAGCGAGCGAAGCGGCTAAGTGCGCGGAGAAGTTCGACCGCGAAGGGGTTGGCGTCTCGCTGACGGTTACGCCTTGCTGGTGCTATGGCTCCGAGACGATGGACATGGACCCGCTGCGACCGAAGGCGATTTGGGGCTTTAACGGAACCGACCGACCCGGCGCGGTTTATCTGGCGGCGACGCTTTCCGGTCACGCGCAAAAGGGGCTTCCGTGTTTTGGCATCTATGGCCGAGACGTGCAGGATCTGGGCGATACCAACATCCCGGCTGACGTTCAGGAGAAGATCCTTCGGTTTGCTCGCGCGGGCATTGCGGCGGCCTCCATGCGGGGCAAGAGTTACCTGGCGATGGGCGGCGTTTCCATGGGGATCGCGGGCTCGATCGTCGATCAGAATTTCTTCGAGAGCTTCCTGGGAATGCGGGTCGAGACGATCGACATGACCGAGTTTGTGGGTCGGATGAACAAGGGGATCTACGATCAGGAAGAGTACACCCGCGCCCTGGCGTGGGTTCGCGCCAACTGCGCGGAAGGGAAGGACTGGAACCCCGAAGACAAGCAGCGCAGTCGAGAGACCAAGGATCAGGACTGGGAGACCTGCGTGAAGATGGCGCTGATCGCCCGCGACCTGATGATTGGCAACCCCAAACTCGCCGAGATGGGTTACCACGAGCAATCGGAAGGACACAACGCGATTGCCGGCGGATTCCAGGGGCAGCGACAGTGGACCGACCACTTCCCGAACGGCGACTTCTTGGAGGCGATTCTCTGCACCTCGTTCGACTGGAATGGCATTCGCCAGCCGTTCATGGTGGCCACGGAGAACGACTCGCTGAACGGTGCCTCGATGCTGTTGGGCAACCTGTTGACGGGGACCACGCAGATGTTTAGCGACGTGCGAACCCACTGGAGTTCCAAGTCGATCAACCGCGTGACGGGCAAGGCGGAGGACCCGGTGCTGCACCTGATCAACTCGGGGCCATCGCCGCTGGACTTCACCGGCGAGATGACGGATGCCAACGGCAAGCCCACGATCAAACCTTGGTGGGAGATGTCGGCGGAGGACGCGGCGGCCTGTTTGGACGCCACGCTTTGGTGCGCTTCCGACTTGGGTTACTTCCCGGCAGGCGGTTGGTCTACGGACTTTACGACCAAGGGCCGGATGCCGCTGACGATGTTCCGCATCAACTTGGTTAAGGGTCTGGGGCCGGTTCTCCAGATCGCCGAGGGATTTGCCGTCAACCTTCCGGCAGACGTTCACCAAGCATTGGACGAGCGCACCAACCCCACCTGGCCCACCACCTGGTTCGCTCCCCGGTGCGATGGCAAAGAAGGCGCGTTTAAGGACGCTTACACGGTGATGCTGAACTGGGGCGCCAACCACGGAGCGATCTCGCACGGCCACATCGGCGCGGACCTGATCACCTTGGCGTCCATGCTTCGCATTCCGGTGGACATGCATAATGTGGCGGACGACCTGATCTACCGCCCGGCGGTGTGGTCACGATTCGGGGGCGGCATCGACCCGGTCGGCGCCGACTTCCGGGCGTGTTCGACGTATGGTCCGCTTTATGGATGAGGATAGTTAGTCCGCCATCATGGGGATCGAGATGTCAATCATCCATGATGGCTATCATGGTCGAAGAATCTAATGTCCAAACTCCCTGAAGATCCTAAACGTATTGTTCAGCTACTCGAACGAGCATGCAAAGATCATGACCTCGCGAGATATGTTCTTACTGAATCAAAGGCGTTATATGTGGACGCATACAGTGATTATGGGATCGACTATTACACGCTTTCTCTTGAGGTGCCGTTCGAATTATTCAATGAGATCGAAGGCGAAGTTGAAAATCTACAAGCATTCTTAACGCCCAAGGCCGAAAAATTCACAAAGGACTGTTCTGACGGCCGAATAACAAATGTATCTATTTCTTTGGATTTGGAGGCACCCCTTGATTGGAGAAGTAGTGCCAACCCTAAAGCCGTCTCAGCTTCCGATGCTGAGCGAATCTGGAAGCAAGGATACTTTCGCCTTTTCATTAGTCATGAATCTGTACATCGCGAGAAAATTTCCACACTGAAGACTTCGTTAGCTAAGCGTTTTGTCGATGGATTTGTTGCACATAGGGACATCCAGCCGTCGTTGGAGTGGCAAAAGGAAATATCACTTGCCTTAGCTAGTTGTCATGCGATCGTAGCTATTCACACCGACAACTTCTGTAACTCAGTTTGGTGTATGCAAGAAGTCGGATGGGGTTTGGGGCGTGGTGTATTGGTTCAGCCCATTAAGGTTGATATCGATCCAAAAGGTTTTTTAGCCTCCACGCAAGCACTGATTGGATCGCTAGACTCGGATGCAAGCATCCGTGAACTTCGAGATCATTTGATTAGCACTTTTTTTCGAAATCATCAAACGCGACGGCAGATGCTCGAGCCCCTGATCCTCTCGTTTGAGCATACGATTCACGAACAAGCATTCAAAGAAGTAGTCGAGTTGCTGGAGAAGGCACCGGATCTGCCGGGAGAAGTCCTCCGCAGATTGCAGGCCTCGTCAAAGAAGAAGGAGAGCTTTCCTAAAGAACTTGAATTGAGAATCAATGCTCTTCTTGCTAGACACAATGTTTCGTTATCTCAATCTGCACCAATGGATGAATATGACCCGTTTGCGGATTGATTACACATTCACTCGAACTAGCCCTTCTCGACAAACTTCTTCAAGGCGTCGAGTCTTGAATCCCACTTCGCTTCTAGCTCGGCGATAAACGCTCGGGCTTCGTCCAGGCGTTCGGGGGCGAGGAGGACGTAGACGTCTCGGCCTTTGGGTTCCAGTTGGACGATGCGGGCGCTGACGAGGACTTGGAGGTGTTTGCGGGCGCCTTGGCGAGTGATGCCGAGGCCCTCGGACACCGCGGAGATGGTGCAGGACTCCTCTTTGACGAGTCGCTGCACCATCTCTAACCGCACGGGATCGCCCAGGGCGCGGAAGACTTCGGCGAGGGCCATTATCCTCCCTGCGCGAAGTGGTGTTCGAGGAGGCCGAGGATGATGGACCAGCCTTGTTGGGCGGTGCGGAAGGCGGTTTCACGGGAGTCTTCGGGAACCTGATCAAACCCGCGCTCAACTTGCCGCAACTGAGTTCCGGTGGCGGTGGGCTCCAGGAAGAACTCGACCACCGTCTCGGTGGCGAGGGGCATGCCGGTGATTTCGAGACGTTTGTAGGCGAAATAACTGGGCTCTTCGATCCCTGAGATTTCGATCTTCCACATGCCGAACTGGCCGAAGTCCATGGTTACGGTTTGGTCAACCGCCATGGTTCCTTCGACCTTTTCCGCCCACCACTTGTCCGGGTGGGTGAGGCGGTCGAAGACCTCGGACGGGGGGACCGAGAACAGGACGACGGTTTCCAGAGAGTCGGTAACGCCAGTGTCTCCACCCTCCAGGGCCTTGACCAACGCTCCGAGCATGAGGCCCCAACCGGCTTCCATCGGAGCGGCGGCTTCGGGAGCCAGGCCGGGCAATTGGGAGAGTCCGCTCTCGACCACTTTGACCTTGGTGCCCTCCTCGAACGCTTCAAGGTGGAACTCGACCAAGGTGTTGGGAAGGGTGAGGGGATCGGCCACGAGTTTCTCGGGATCCGTTTGCCCTTGCGCCCATCGATAGGCGAAGTAGCTGGGCGAATCCACCGCCACCACGTGGACGGCGACGCGGCCAGAAACTCCGAAGTCGAGAATGGGCGTCTCTCCAGGAACGAGGGCTCCCTCCACCTTCACGGGACCCCACGTAGGGTAGGTGGCGGGATCGGTAATCGCGGCGAATACGCGGTCAATGGCGCCGTTGATCACCACTTCTCGCTGAACGAAATCTCGAATCGTGTTCTGCATAAGCAACCTTTTGATTGCATTATAGCGACGGTCTTTGATTTATGCAACTAAAAAGTTGCATAAATCTTCCTGTGCTTACGGCGTATGTATGTCATAATAACGTTGTTATGACGAGAAAACTGATTAAGACCGGAAATAGCGACGCGCTCGTCATCACGAAAGAGATGAAAGAGCATCTCGGCGTGCGCGAATCGATTGCGGTTTATTACGAGAAGGGCAAAATCATTCTTGAACGTCCGACGACGTTTGAAGAGGCGAAAGAACTGTCGCTGGAGAGGTTCTCTGATGCCTATGAGCGGTTGGCTGAGTAGCCATGGCCGAGCCAATATTCTTAACGGTGGAGCAAGTTATCGAACTCCACCAAGCGGTAATTGATCGCTTTGGAGGCGCCCATGGCCTCAAAGATCCCGGGTTGCTTGAGAGCGCCGTGATGGCACCTCAGCAGACCTTCGGCGGCGAGTTTCTCTACAAATCTCTTGCGGAGATGGGCGCGGCATATTGGATCAGTATTGTGGGCAACCATCCCTTCATCGACGGCAACAAACGGGCAGGGTTGATCGCCTTCGACACGTTCATGCTTATTAACAATGTGAAGCTAGAGGCGACCTCTGAAGAGGTTGTTGATATCACCCTGAGCATCGCAACGGGGAGTTTTGATCGTGAGAAGATCGTTGGATTCGTTGAAGAGCGATCTCGAACATGGAAATGACTCTAGAATAGAGCGATGAAAGCCCTCGCCTTGGCGCTGGCGATGCTTGGCATCGCCTCCAACCAACCACCCGCTTCCTTTGACCTGATCATCAAGGGAGGAAGAGTGGTGGATGGGACGGGGAATCCGGGGTTCTTTGCGGACGTGGCGATTCGGAACGGGCGGGTGGTCGCGATCGGGCGGAACCTGGGGCAGGCGAAGAAGACGCTGGATGCGAAGGGACAGATCGTTGCGCCGGGATTCATCGACGTTCACACCCACGCCGAGAACGTGACCGACCTGCCGAACGCGGAGAACTACATTCGCATGGGCGTGACCAGCATCGTGGTGGGGAACTGCGGGGGCTCGGTGCGGGATGTGGCGGAGTTCTATCGGAAGGTGGACGGGAAGACGAAGGTGAATGTGACCACCTTGGTGGGACACAACACCGTCCGCGAGGCGGCGATGGGGGGGTCTTTTGACCGAAAGCCTACGCCGGCGGAGCTGACCAAGATGCAGCAGATGGTGGAGCGGGGGATGAAGGACGGGGCCTGCGGGCTTTCGACCGGACTCATTTACCTCCCCGGTACCTTCGCCAAGACCGATGAGATCGTTTCACTGGCTAAGGTGGCGGGGCAGTACGACGGCATCTATGCCACCCACATGCGGAATGAGAGCGACGAGGTGCTGAAGGCGCTGGATGAGGCGTTTACGGTTGCCAAGGGCGCGAACGTTCGCTGCGAGGTCTCTCACTTAAAACTCGGTAAGGCGGGGTGGGGGCAGACGGATCAGGTTCTGGAGGCGTTGGCAAACGCCAGGAGCCAGGGCTTAGACGTGACGCAAGACCAATACGTGTACACCGCCAGCAGCACGACCATGGCGCAGACCATTCCTTCGTGGGCCCGGGAGGGTGGGCGCGCTCAGTTTAGAAAGCGATTGGCGGACCCAGCGATCAAGGAGAAGATGATTGCCGAGATGAAGGAGAACTTGCGCCTTCGTCACGACGACGATTACTCCTACGCGGTGGTGGCCAGCTACAAGGGCGACCGAAGTTTGAACGGGCTCAATGTGCGCCAGGCGACGCTCAAGAAGAAGGGTACTGAGGACTTGGACGCTCAGATCGAATTGCTTTTTGAGATGGAAGCGAATGGCGGAGCAAGCGGGGTCTTCTTTGGAATGAACGAAGATGATTTGAAGACCTTCATGAGCCTTCCGAATACGATGTTTGCCGCCGATGGCTCTTGTCGGGACTTTGGCAAAGACGTTCCCCATCCACGCAGCTACGGAAACAACGCTCGGGTCTTGGCTCGGTACGTGCGAGAGCAGGGCGTGTTGAAGCTGGAGGACGCGGTTCGAAAGATGACTTCCTTGCCCGCGAACACGTTTCGTCTTCGCGACCGGGGACAGATTCGGGTGGGGGACTGGGCGGACGTCGTGGTGTTCGACCCGGCCAGGGTGAAGGACACCTCCACCTATGAAGACCCTCATCACTACGCCGTTGGGTTCAAGCATGTGGTGGTGAATGGGGTGCCGGTTATTGAGAATGAAAAGCTGACCGCAGATCACCCCGGAAAGGCGCTAAGGCACAAGAAGGACGGAGAGTAAAATCCGCGCATGACGAACGGCCAACTGGCGAATGCGCTTCGAGACCTTCGCGACTTTCTGATCATTGCCGGGTACGAGGAATCTCATGCCACTCGGTACACGATGATTGCCCGGCACATTGAGAAGCTGCCGGAATCGGTGGAGCAGATGAAGCGCGAGGGGCGGTTGGACGAGATTCCTGGGGTGGGGAAGCTCATCAAGGTTTACATCAAAGAGTTCTTGGATACGGGGACCTGCTCTAAGATCAAAGAGTGGGAAAGTGAGGCGCCTTTGACGGTGTTGGAATTGGTCCGAATTCCTGGCTTGGGGGCGAAGACGGCGCGGATGCTCTATGCGAACTATGGCGTCTATTCGCTGGAATCGCTGAAGCTGGCCCTGGAAGAAGGGAAGCTCGATTCTGCGCCGGGAATCGGGCCAAAGACGCTGTCCAACATGCGTGACTATGTCTCTGCCCACGGCGCATAGCTATTCATAGTCTCTGCTGGGCGAAGAGTATTTACTCATGCCGAAGGTTCTTCGAGTGTTCCATCGTCAATCATTCGACACGCACGGAACGCTGACAAAGGCTTTGCCAAGGCCAATTGTAATGTCGCCTGCGAAGTCACGGTCTGGGGGCGGCGATTTGGGTTAAAGGGTCGTTGCTGGTCCAAGCGGCGGTCGAGCCGAAGGGGCGCGGAGACCCGAATACCGCGGCATCCTGGCGTGGCTTTGTCCCTGTTGACCGCTGGTGTATTCGTTTCGGGTGTCGGTGACCTGCTCGCAAGCCTTCGACCGGCTTAAGCGTTCATACGTTAAGCGTGTAAACGTGACAAGACTCCGTCGAACCGTGACAATATTCGAGCGGCAGGAGATTCGCCAATAGACTTCATCTTGTCATGAAGCGAACTTTGCTCTTGCTTACTCTTTTCATCTCGATCTTCATCGTTGGGTGCGGCGGAAGCGGTGGCGGTAAAGCCCAACCATCTGTTTTCCTGGGAAATTACGACGGGACATGGACCTCGACGGATACCAGTGTGGGAACGGCGGTCATCGAGGTCCAGCCGAACGGCGACTTCGCTGGCGAATTCGTCAATACGACATTTAGCCTAAACGGCACATTTCATGGTCATCTCAATGACGATGGAACGTTCGAAGGGGCGTTGACGCTTTCAGGGAACGAATTTGAGGGAGCTGGGCAGTTCGTATTGTCAGAGGATAAGTCCAGCTTAACGGGATCGTTCACTCGCCAAAGCACCACTTGGACCTTTGATTTCTCGCGCATTTTGAACTAGCTCAGCGTAGATCCCTCCCCTCATAATGGGGAGGGAAATGTCTCGATTCCAGGATGGACTGGGGATTCCAAAACCACGGAGTTGGGTGGCCCTTTTGCATCCCAATCCGGGCGTTTCCTTTGATCCTGAAGTGGTTGCGGTCGTGAGATGGGTTCAACATCTCGACCCCGATTCGAACGTTGGAAACAGTCTTCTTCGGGACAGGGTTACCGCCCGGAAAAACCCGCTTGGATACGGCCGAGTAAGAACCCGAGCGAGGTATGGATCATTCGGCGATATTGGTCGGACTTGATCAAAGTCGTTTGGCCAGAAAAGACGGCGGGCGCTCTTTGGGATAGGGATCGAGCCTTAACGGGCGACGATGCCGATGCATTGATCACCTTTCTAGAACATCTCCCTTCCTCTTTCGATCAGGTTACGCAAAGCCGATCGCCATCAAACGCTTGAGGAAGTGCCCTCTCAATGGCAATCAGCGGCGCCGGCTCTTTCTGGTCTTGAAGTTTAGTTCTCGACGGCTGGAACGAGCAGATGACGGGCTGGTTGGGGCTGGTTCGCTTTTGTGAGAATTGCTCGCGGAGGCGATGCTCGCGCCGGAGGGAGATGTTCGCTATCGCGCGGCGATGGTCGCTTCACAGCTTGAAGGAAAGACCCATCTGATCGGCATTCTCAAAGACACCTACCGGAGTGTGCAGTCTCGGAAAGCGGTCGTCGATGAAGTGCCGGTGAGATACCTTGCCTAGACTCCCCAATCGTTGGGTGGATTTGTTTGGATCTTCTCATCAACTAGCCGCCATCCAGGTCAGTGTTCCAATTCCGCGAACGGTTCTGAGTGCCCACTGACCTTGGTTAAAGCCGAAAAAGGGGCCAACGAACGGACCGGTAGCCACGATGTATCAGCTGCCCGAAGAGGAGGAGGACAAGAAGAAACCTCACCCGTCCCATGATGCAGGGACGGATGAGGTTGCCCGGAAGTTCTTAGGCGGCTTTCCGGTGTGGAACGTCCGAAGTGTCGTGAATCGTGAAGTGACTCACTAACTTTCGCATGTCTTCCGCCATGGAACTGAGATGAGCAGATTCTCGGCTGACTTCCTGGGTTGCCGCGCTCAGTTCTTCGGCGGCGGCCGAAGTTCCTTCGACGATGCCGGTCACGTTCTGAATGTTGTTGTCTACGAAGTCGGCTTTCTCGACCATTTCACCGACGCTGCGGCTTCCATCGGCGGCGAGGGCGCGAACGTTATTGAGAGCGGCCAAGAGATTTTCGGAGCGTTCTGCAATGGCGCTCAATTCGTTGGCGACGCCTCCGGACGAATGGATGATTTTGCGAAGAGCGTCTCCGGTTTGGGTGGTCATATCCACTCCCACCGCCACCTCGTTACTTGTGGAGGTGAAGACTTCTACCACTTCGGATACGGTTTCGCGGACCTTGCTGATCAAATTGTTGATCTCAACCGTGGAGGCCTTGGATTGCTCGGCCAGTTTGCGGACCTCATCGGCAACGACCGCAAATCCACGACCGTGTTCTCCTGCCCGGGCCGCTTCGATGGCGGCATTGAGGGCCAGCAGGTTCGTTTGCTCGGCAATCGATTCGATCGTAACCAAAATCTTGCCGACCTCTTCACTTCGCTCATCCAGCAGGCGAACCTGTTCGTTGGAGGCTTTCGATTGCTCGCTGATGCGCTGCATGGCGGCAATCGTTTGGGCAACGGTGGTGTCCGCCTGTTCTGCCTGTTCCGCCATTTCGGAAGCAGAAGCCTGGGCGCTTTGGATAGCGGCGTTGGTCTGTCGAACCAGTTCGTCGGCGCTGTCGGCAGTTTGGAACTGCGTTTTCGCGCCGGACTCTACGTTGCCAAGGGTGGTAGTCAAGTCTTTGAGAGCTTCGCTCGTGCGTAGAGACGAGTGAGCGATCTGTTCGCTGCTCTCGGCCACCGTGTGGGCGCTGGCCTCAGTTTCGCGGGTGACCAAAGCCAGGCTGGCGCTGGATTCGGAGAGGGCGTCGGTCGAGCGCTGAACCTGTCCAACCAGTCCGCGAATGCTGTCCTGGGCCATGGCAAAGGACTGCATGGTTCGGCGCGTGTATTCCAGCATTTGGTTATACATCACCACCAGTTCTCCAAACTCGTCTTTCGACCGGGTCTTTACATGCTCGGTTTTACATTCGGGCCGGGGCGTCAGATCGCCCTCCGCCATCGCCTCCAGGGCAAGGGTGATGGACTGCATGTCCTGAACGATGAATCCGCCAATGCGGTTGGTCATGCCCTTCAGGGCCTTCGTCATTCCCCGTGAGACCCCGAGGGAGGAGAAAATGGAGATGAGGACGCCGAGGCTTAGAATGGCGATGGAAATGGTTACCGCTCGCTTCGATTTGTCTTCAATGCGTTGATGGAGGTTCTTGAGCGCCCCCTCGTAGGCTTTGGTCGTGGATTCTAGGTGATCCATCAACTTTGCGCGCGCGGGTATCCAGTCTTGTGCAACCACCTTGGAGGCTTGCTTGTCGTCACCTTTTTTTGAGAGTTCGATGGCCTTGTTTTCGAAAGGATTGCACTCTTCGTCGTCAATTCGCTGAACTTCTTCAAGCATGGCCAAGAGTTGGTCTCTCTCCTTAAACGCTCCGGTTAGCCCTATCGCTTTTTTGATTGAGGCCGCGAGGCGATCGTCGGAAATCACTTTGAGCTTCGCCATCTCCGGGTCTTTGGTGGAGATGTAAGCGACCGTGTAAAAGCCCATAGCAGAAGAATGGGTATTGGCTTCCTCCATCGTTTTAAGGGCTTTCGCTCCGTTTGCGTAAGTCGTCGCGTAAGACTTTTCGACATCGCTAAACTGAACTTTCAAGGCGACGAAGCTGATGACGCCTGCGCCCATGGAGAGTCCAAACGCCAAGCCCAATTTGGTGGAGATTTTAATGTTTCTGGTGAGTTTTGAAATCAAATGCAAGCTCATAAAAAAGATCACCCTCACCTGATGAATTGGCGATTTTGTGAGAATCCTGAACGTTTTATTGTGTGTCTGATCACAAAAAGTAAGTTTTTTGGAATGGATAAACGGTACGTCTATACTGCACGAATTTGGGAAGATTGGCGGTAGTCTAACTTGGTCGAGTCGTGCACTAGCCTATGAAGTCCTATCGTCTTAACCGTCTGTTCAATGCCAAGTCAGGTCGCTGTTTCGATGTGGCCATCGATCACGGGTTTTTTAACGAGCTTTCATTCTTGAAGGGAATCGAGGATATCGAATCGGCGGTATCGACTTTAGTCGAAGCCGGGCCGGACGCGATTCAGCTTACGGTTGGACAGGCCGATGTGCTCCAGCGAATTCGAGGACGGCAGAAGCCGTCGTTGGTGTTGCGAACCGATGTCGCAAACGTTTATGGAAAGACACTGGACGCTCCGTTTAGCCGGATGATTTCCGATCCAGTCGCTCAGGCGTTGCGGGTGGATGCTACTTGCGTAGTGGTCAATCTTTTCCGCATCCCGGGTGCGTCGGAAGTGACCGACCAGTGCATTCAGAACATCCTTTCTATCAAGCCCGAGTGCGACATTTGGGGGATGCCGCTGATGATTGAGCCCTTGGTATTCAAACCGAACGACCAAGCAGGTGGCTACATGGTGGATGGAGACATCGACAAGATTTTGCCGCTGGTCCGGCAAGCGTGCGAACTGGGGGCGGACATTATCAAAGCCGATCCGACCGACGATCCCGCAATCTATGGGCAGGTGGTGAAAGCCGCGCGTGTTCCGGTTTTGGTTCGGGGTGGGGGCAAAGCGTCCGACGAGGAGATATTGCGGCGAACCGAGACGCTGATCAAGGTGGGCGCTCACGGGATCGTTTACGGCAGAAACGTGGTGCAGCATGCCAATCCCAAGGGGATGACGAAGGCGCTTATGGCAATCGTGCATGATGGAGCAACCGCTTCGGAAGCTAAATCGTATCTGGCTTAGAAGTGGTCCGTTTCTTGATCCAGAGTCCTTCAGCCACCCCATGAATTCCCTTCAGAACAACTTCGTTATTCGTCTTATCGCCCGATTTCTCGTTTGGTGGGCGCTCTTTTCGCTCGTGTTGCTGATCGTTCGAGTACACACCGCGCTTCCGGTGGCGGTGTTTGCGCTTGGGTGGTCGGTGATTAGCTTGTTAGGCGAAAAGCTCCTGAGCAAGAAGAAGTGAAGGGCGTGAAGCGAAAGCCGTTGTGTAGGTGGCGTTGCGATGGCGACTAATTTTGGGAGAAGTCCTAAAATAGGGCTTGGCGGGAGTCTTTATGAAGGTTGTGCGGTCGATCTTTAGCTCGGAAATGAGCGAGGCGGAAAGGGAGAAGTTCCTCGTGATTCGATCGGGGATTGTTTTCACTTGGCTAAGGTGGTGGCTCACCCTTCAGATTTTCAGTTGGATCTCTGGGACCACGATTGCTTACCCTTATTTGTTGGCGGCGTTGTTTAGCGTCTTTGACCCCCTCGCGAAGCTAGTCTTCCTTAAGCTGGTGCAATTCTGGAAACGTCGAGTCTGGTCCCGGTTGGTGAAGGCGTCTTGAGCAAGGTTCGCGTTGGAATCATTGGTGGTGGCCTTATGGGCAAAGAGGTCGCGAGCGCGCTTGGTCGCTGGTTTGCCTTGGAAGACATGCCCATCCAGGCAGAGCTAGTGGCGGTGGCGGATCTGAATCCGGCGGCGCTTCAGTGGTTTGACCGAATTCCCACCGTAACTCAGAAGACTGCCGACTATCACGCGCTTCTCGCCAACAGGGACGTAGATGTGGTCTATGTGGCCGTGCCGCACGATCTGCACGAGAAGGTCTACATGGATACGTTGGCGGCGGGGAAAGATCTTTTCGCGGAGAAACCGTTTGGGATTGATCTCAAGGCGGCGGTGAACATTGCGCTTAGTGCTCGGACCAGCGGCAGATTCGTCAGGTGTTCGTCGGAATTCCCTTTCTATCCTGGCGTCCAAAGAGTGATCCAGGCGGTTCAGCAGCGCGACCTCGGCAAGATCATCGAAGTCCGCGCCGGATTTTGGCATGCCAGCGATCTCGATCCTCAAAAGCCCATCAATTGGAAGCGGCAAAAGGCGAAGTGTGGCGAGGCGGGAGTGATGAACGATCTGGGGATGCACGTTCTGCACGTGCCTCTTCGGATGGGGTGGAAACCCGTGCGGATTCACGCTCAACTGCAAAACATTATTGCTGAGAGACCGGATGCGGCGGGCGTAATGGTTCCATGCGACACCGACGATAACGCGATCTTGAATTGCGATGCCCTGATCGATGGGCGAGAAGTTCCCATGCGACTTGAGACCAAACGCATTGCCCCCGGGGAAACGAATACATGGTTCATCGAAGTCTACGGGACGAATTCCAGCATTAAGTTCTCCACGAAAGAACCCAAGACGCTATGGGTCTTCCGTAGGGATAAAGAGCAGATGTGGCAGCGCATCGATTTGGGGCACCAAACCGCGTTCAAGGTCGTTACGGGTCCCATTTTCGAATTTGGCTTTCCCGATAGCTTCCTGCAGATGTGGGCCGCCTACCTTTCCGAACGCGGAGGCATTCTAGGCGACCGTTTGGGTTGCGTCACGACGGACGAAGCCGTGGTCAGCCACCGCATCTTTGAAGCTGCTCTGGAATCGGCCCGAAATAAAACCGTCGTCGAGATTTAGGCGGCGAGTGGCAATTCCTCGTCGTCCATCGCGCGATGCCGCTCGATGATTGCTTCGACCTCGGCATGTCTCCGCACAAGCGCTTGGATGACCTGGACGCTGAAGTGCGCCCCACTATCTTTCTGCATCATTGCCATAGCCACCTCGGGTGAAAGTGCGCTTTTGTAAGGGCGGCTGGAGCGCAATGCATCGTAGACATCGGCCACGGAGACGATGCAGCCCTCAATGGGAATCTGATCTCCGGCAAGGCCGTTGGGATAACCAGTTCCATCCCATCGCTCGTGGTGGGTCAGGGCAATCTTGGCGGAGAGCTCAAGAAGGGAGTTGTAGTTCAGTTCGTTCGTTTCTTCTTCGAAATACTTGAAGATATCGGTCAGTTTGGATCGGAGCAATTGGGCTCCGAGTTCGCAGTGACGTTGCATTTCCGATCGCTCTTCCGGAGTGAGGGCTCCTGGCTTCATCAAGATCGTGTCAGAAATCCCGATTTTGCCAACGTCGTGCATCGTGCTGGCAAGGAATATGTTCTCTTGGAAGTCGCTGTCATAGCCCATCTCCTCCGCCAAGAGCCGGGAAATCAGTCCCACGCGTAGGATGTGGGCGCCCGTGTTGCTGTCGCGCATTTCAGCGGCGATCGCCAAGCGGAGAATGACTTCTCGTCGCGATCGTTCGAGTTCCAAGGTGCGTTCCCGAACCTTGATCTCCAGAATCTCGTTCTGTTCGCGCACCTGATCCTGGAACGATTTTAGGGCCATGGCGTTCGTGAGCCGTGTATAGAGTTCAACAAAGTCGCACGGCTTGTTGAGAAAGTCGCTTGCCCCTGCCTCCAGGCATGCCACGCGCTGCTGGAGATCGTTGTTGCCGGTGAGCATGAGGAAGGGAAGGAAGCGAAATGCCTCTTGCCCTCTGACCATGCCCAATAAGTCGATTCCCGATTTGCCAGGCATGTTAAGGTCGGATACGATCGCGTCCGGGCGGATCTCTTGGATCAGCGTCCAGGCTTCGTCCGCGCTCGCGGCAAACGAGCAGTCCCACTCGTCGCGCTTACTGCGCACCATTCTTCGGAATCCATCAAGGATTCGGATTTCATCGTCGACAAAGAGAATCTTTCTCATGCTGCTTCAGTCTCACGTTGAAGAATCCTTCCTTCCAAAGGAAACTTCAAAACAAATTGGGTGCCTTCACCCAGATCGGTATCGACCTGGATATGTCCGCCGTGTCCATCGACGACGACGGTGTGAACGATGGCGAGACCTTGGCCGGTGCCAACGCCTACGCCTTTGGTGGTGAAAAACGGATCGAACATCCGGCGTTTGACATGGTCTGGAATTCCGCCCCCATTGTCGCGAATGGTAAGGGTGACGTAGCGGTCATCTGCGGCCGTGGCGATTTGAATCTGGCCCAGTTTGCCCTCGGGCTGATGCTCCTTAATGGCGTGGGCGGCATTCACGACGATGTTGAGGATGACCTGCCCCAACTCTCCGGGGTTGCCCTGGATCGAGGGAAGACCTTCCGCCAAGCTCATCTCTACTTCGGCCACGTATTTCCACTCATTTCGCGCAACGGCGACGGTGCTGGAGATCACTCGATTCAAATCCACCATCGTCAAAGATTGGATGCCGGGATGGGAGAACTCTTTCATCGCGCGTACGATCGAACCGACTCGCTCTACGCCCTCCAGAGCCTGGCCCAAGGCTTGCGGAATCTCTTCCATCAGAAATTCCAGATCGGAGTGGTGCTCCTTTTGTTTAAGCTCCGCCAGTCTCTCCGCGGGAATTGCGGAGCCCGCTTCTGCGATGACGGTCTGGTATTCCTGAATGAGTTTGGCCAAGTCGCCAAAACTCTCGTCAATGTAGCGGATGTTATCGCCGATGTACTGGTTCGGCGTGTTGATCTCATGCGCCACGCCGGTGGCCAGCTGTCCCAAGCTCTCCAGCTTATTGGATTGGGCCAATCGCGTCTCAAATCGCTTACGTTCGCGGATGTCTCGGATGAAAGCGGTAAAAAGCGGGACCTTGTCGACGAAGAGATAAGTCATCGACACTTCGACCGCGAATTCTTCTCCGTCTCGGTTCACCGCGAGGAGTTCCATGGGTTGGTTTGTTTTCGACTCTAGATCCGCGAGCCCATCTCGAAGGCAGTCTTCTATCCAGTGATTGGCGTTATGCGGAGAGAAGAGGTCTGCGAAATGGGTCATCAGAGATTGCGACTCTGAAATCCCAAACATCTCTTCAGCGGCGGGGTTAAACTCCAGAATCTCGCCGTGGGCGTTGATCGAAACAATGGCGTCGCGCGCGTTGGCCAGCACGGCGGAGTTCCGAAGCTCGGTGCGCTTAAGAGCATCGGTCCGGGCTACTACCGTCTTTTCGATGTTCTGATTTGTGTATTCCAATTGCGCCTGACGCTTGGCCAGCGTTTGTACATCTCGAACGCCTCCAATACAGAACGCAACCAGGATAATATCCTCGAAGATGACCCAGGCGGCATGCTCGATAAAGCGCCACTCCTGCCCTGAAACCATGCCGTAAACCGAGAGGGGTGCATAGATGCCCCGGACAATGTGGTCGGCGGCAATAATGAGAGTAGTAGGAACTAATAGTCGCCAATCTCGATAGAATGCAATAAACGCGAGAGAGCCAAAAATGTGGAAGTGCGTTTCAATGCGGCCGCCAGAGACGTGAATCATGAGCGCCGACATGAGAGGTTGGCAAATGGCCACTGTAAATCGCGACACCTGCGATCCCGGCATGAACCACGTTACACCCAAGACGGGCGCGGCGATCAAGGCCCCTAATGCCATGGCGAAAATGACGTGAGGGTGGATCGACTTGATTGTTCCGTTATAAGTGTGAGGACTCAGAATCAGCGAGGCAACGATGGTGCCGATGAGCTGCACCAGCATGAGCCAGAAGAACATGCGGTCGGTCTTTCGGTGGACCTGGCCCATCATGTGAGTACGAAGCTCGGCGGCTCGTGCGTTGACGCTGGCGATCATGGTTGAATCTAGTCGCCCAAGGCGCAACCATAAACGGACAGCGGTTTCACCTTGAGGCCTCCTTCATAAATCTCTTTGAATATCTCCAGGGCGTAACGAGGGTCATCGAGGCCTCGTTGCGAAGTGACCCCTCCGCTGTAGATTTCCTTTCCGTTCCGGTCAAAGATGTAGGTTTGTCCTGAAGTGTGAGCGTCGAATTTCTTCGCCGCGTCAGACGCTGACATCCGGGTGACCTTTGCTCCTGGAATCGACTCGGCGATATCCAAGTTCTCCGACCCGTCCGGTGACATTCCGGCGAAAACAATTTCGCACTCAAAATCGTTCGGGTAGGTTTCAATCGCCGCCTTGATCCCCCTCAGAGTTGCGCGGGTACAGGGACAAAGCGCGTGGGCGACCACTACGCATCGAAAGGCGCTATTCTGCGCGGCTTGACCGAGCGGCGCGCGGGCGGCTTGTTTACCCGGCGTCGTTTCGTAGACCATGGCCGCATGCCATCCAAAGCCCAAACAGCCCGCCCATGCCAGGCATGCCGTAACGACACCTAGGACGCGACGGCGCTTGGTACGGATTTGCGGCATGTTGCTCACGAATCTGATTCTCGGATCAACTCATTAGAATTTCAACGAAATACCTGCAATTCTTTAGCGTAAATGAATCTATCCAAGTTCTTGCATTAACCTTAGAACTTGCACTTTTCCTTTAGTATTGTATCTTTAATACTTAATTGTAAATACACTATTGAACTAGGACCTGTTAGGGACGTGTGACCCAAGCAGGCTCAACGCATGGAAAAGAGTTGTTGCAATACTTAAAGAGCCGTGAAACGATCGGAGATTAACCAACTGATAAGGGACGCTACGGATTGCTTTGAATCTAAGCATTGGGCGTTGCCTCCCCATCCGCGATGGGATGTCACCGATTTCGGCCTTGGCGATTGGCGTCGTCATGGGTTGGTGCTAGTGAACCTGGCCGAGCATGAGGAATATTGCGAAAAGCTCATGTATGCCAAGCGTGGGATGGTAACTCCGGCTCATAGCCACGGGAAGAAGAAGGAAGACATCATCTGCCGATGGGGCGAACTCCAAATTCGTCTATGGGCGGAAAAGCCGAGCCCCGGAACTTTCGATGCAATCTCCGTTCTGGTCAACGGCCAGCCCCAAACCTTTTTCTCGGGCGAAGCCGTGACTCTCACCGCTGGAGAGAGAATCACTCTGGAACCGGGCACTTGGCATGAATTCGCGCCGGTCTCTGAAGAGTGCATCATCGGCGAGGTTTCAACCGCGAACGACGATCAGAACGACAACTTCTTTGCCAGTGACGAGGTGGGTCGCTACGCAAAAATCGAAGAAGACGAGCCTTGTGACGTGGCCCTCTTGAGCGATTAAATCACTTTTTCCGAACTTTTACTCCCGAGGAGCACTCTTACTCTGAGGTAGCGAACGTACGTAGGCTCAAGGTCCACTACGAAGATGTTCGTTGGTTGCCTTGGGAGTTCATATCGTTGATTGAGGGAAGTCACAGAGCATGACGTCCGGCCCGTCTGGTCATTCAGAGAGGTCGGGAATTGCGGCGGCTGGCAACTGGATCATCGATCATGTTAAGGAGATAGACGTCTATCCCTCGCAAGATGCCCTTGCCAACATCCTCGCTCAGTCGAAAGGGAATGGAGGCGCTCCTTACAATCTCCTCAAGGATCTTGCCCGGCTTAACCTTGGTCTGAGCCTTGAAGGGGTTGGCCTCGTTGGTACCGATGACGATGGGCAATTCATCATTCGAGATTGCCAAGCGCACGGCATCGATACTCGCTTTCTGGTCGCCACGAAGGATGCCCCGACTTCTTACACCGATGTGATGGCCGTCCGGTCATCCGGTCGGAGAACGTTCTTTCACCAGCGCGGCGCTAACTCCTTGCTTTGCCCAGACCACTTCGACTTTTCCCAACTGAAGGCTCAGCACCTGCACCTGGGATATCTGTTGTTGCTGGACTGCCTGGATCAACCGGATGGCGAGTACGGAACGGCTTCTGCTCGAGTCCTGGCTGAAGCGAAACGGGCGGGAATGTCAACTTCCATCGATGTCGTCAGCGAGGACAGTGAGCGGTTCCGAGATATGGTTCTGCCGTGTTTGAAGTACGCAGATGTGGTCTTTATGAACGAATTTGAGCTGGCGCGCACCAGCGGTATTCGACTGGCGGACGCCTCCGATATCCGCTTGCTCAAGGCCGGAGAACTGCTGATGGAAGACATGCCGGGGGCGCTGGTGGTCCACACACCGGAACGAGTCTTTGCGTTCATCGACGAACACCGATACGAACATGGCTCCGTACGGATGCCTGCGGAACAAGTGGTGGGCGCGGTAGGGGCGGGAGACGCCTTTGCGGCGGGGTACCTGGTGGGATTCCTGCGAGGGCTGGACGTGCAGGAGTGCCTGCGCTTTGGCGTGTGCGTGGCGGCAAGCAGCCTGACTCAGCCGGACTGCTCCTCTGGCATTCAATGCTTGGACTGCTGTCTGGAATTGGGCAAGCGTCACGGCTACACCTAGGCCAGAATATTCCGTGGACCTTTCCGCCTGGGAATACCTTCGACCCCGAGGTTTTGAACCCAAAGACGGCGCCATTTATCGCTCTCCGGATGGGCAGTTTGTGTTGAGAACGGGAGAGCCGGGCCGATTGCACCCCGAAGCTGAGTTTGCCCAACAAGCACGTGGGCATGGCTATCCGCTGCCAGAGATCACCGAAGTGGGCATGGTGGATGACGAGGTGGCTTACTTCATCGAGCGTTCGGCGGGAGAACGGACGTTTGGTAACATCAACCTGGAGGATGGGTTTTGGGAGATGCTGGAGATTGCCCGTCAGTTCTTTCGGGCTCAGCTCAATCCTGAGTTCCGTCCATCTGCGGCGGACGATTTGCGAGAAGCCATCAAGCTTCCCGTTGTCTTCGAGGAGAACCCGGATCTGGACGCGGGTTGGATTGAGGAGGCGGTGTCTCGGTCAGAATCTCGGATTGCGGAGCTCCCCTTGGTCTACTGCCACGGCGACTTCACTCCCTTCAACATCATGCCTGGTGGGGTGATCGACTTTGAGCATCGACTGGCCGCGCCTTTTGGTTACGACGTAGTGACGCTCATCCGCTACCAGCGATTCTGGGATCATCCCGGACCGAATGGGGAAGCGAACGCTCGGCGGTACGAGTTCGACTTGGACAAATACGTGGGCGCGGTGAAATTGGCGGATCTGATCTTGGAAGAGTTGGGTTATCCCAAGTTCACGCCGCACTTCGACGACTTTCTCATCTTGAAAGCGATCTGGGCGTTAGCCAAGACGCGGTTCGACGAAGTGGGGACGTACAAGTACCACCGGTGGCAATGGCGGAAGCGGGTGCTGATTTATTGCCTGGAGCAGTACCTGGCGGGAGAGGCGATCAATACGATAATGTTTCCTGCGGTAGGTTCTTTTGGCTCCTAGATAGTTTGAAGAGGAACGCGATCCAGATAGGCGCGGAAGTGGGGGGCGAGGTCTCCGGCATCGGGGAGATCCACCCACATTAGCTTGAATTCGATCCCTTCGTCAGATCCGGCGCCGCCCACCTTGTGAATCCAACTCGCTTCGGTGGTCTGCGTGACGGGTAAGTGGAAGAAGTATCGCTTGAGCCATTCCGTTTCGGATTCGAAGTCGTCTTTGGCGAGGAGATGAGGGGTGTCGAATTCGGTCAGGCCGGTTTCTTCTTTCGCCTCTCGAAGCGCGGCGGTTTCGGGCGACTCGCCTGGATCAATGGTGCCGCCGGGGGTTTGGATTCCGCACTGGAGATGGGGGTCGACATGATCGAAGACCAGGAGTTGGGGCCGTCCTTCCCACACTCGGGTCATGAAGAGATAGGCGCGGTGGCGAACGGGCTTGAGATTTTCCAACTCTTCATTCACCGCTTGAAGGTTGTTAGTTAGTTTCTCGATTTGGCGATGGAGCGCATCTGAGTTCTCCCCCGCGGCTTTTTTTGCTTGGCGGGCCCCGAGGGAATAGGCGAAAAAGTCTTTGGCAAATTGTCGTTCGGCCAGAGCCTTGGCATAGGTGGTCTTTGTTACCGGACTTGCGCCGCGCAACCGAGCGAATAGTCTTCGCACCTGCTGGTTACGCCGCCAATCGGTTGCGTGCTGGCTTTCTAGGCGGAGGAAGTCCTCAGCGGATTCCCCCAAAACCCGGTGCATGTGGGCAACATGAAGTCGGTAGAGAAGTTGTTGCCACGGCATGATGCGTCCGCCCTTACTATAGACCCTCGGTTAATCGCCATAGGTTTCCCGCCTTCGCATTGGGAATTCTTCTTGTTCGTCATCGGGATGAAGCACGGCCATCGCCCGATCCCAGATGGCTTGCTGAAACCGGGTGAGCTTGAAGATCGCAACGAATTCGTCTTCATGCAACTCCGCCGAGTTCATCAACCCTATCTCCAACGACCGAACCAGGAGGTCTTGGTTAGGAACGGTAAAGTCTGCGTTCGCCACCATCGCCTGCCGTAGTTCGGCGAGGGTTTCTTCGGCTTCCCAACGACGGGAATCGGGCGGCAGGGACAGAGCGAACATGCCTTATTTTAACACGGTTAAGTAGACAATTGTCTATATCAATGAATCGGATAACTCCGCCCCTCAGGGCATGGATCATCGAGTTTAGAAATGTCTGGCAAACGTCTTAGGGAATCTCGTGCGGCAGTATCAGGGCTGGACTTGGGTTCCTTTGAGTCGTTCTGCGCCAACAAAGGAGGCAATTGATACCATCTCCACGACTTGTGAGCATTGCTCTATGCCCCTATGAATGAGCAACGTTCATCTTGCAGTTTTCAGGAGCATTACCGATGAAATGAAGTGAATTGCAACTTTATCATAATATATCGACAAGCCAGGTAAATGCCATAGGTATATACTTTGAAAAGTATTATGATATCATTGATACAGATGCCGTTAGGAATACTAGATCAGCAAATTATCTGCTCGCTTATTTATGCCAGGTGCTGAGATATTATGAAATAGTTGACGTTTCATTTGACTCGCTTGTAATTCAAACCAACTGGACTCAATTGCTATTGATGGAATCGGTCCAGATCTGACTATAAATGGTCAACTAATCGAAAATGTCAGATCTGCTGACTACCAGAATCCTGAGCTTCTGGGTGCCCTTAAGTCTTACATCAGTGCTCATAGATAATTTTTTACTGGAAAGTCGAATGTAGACGAATCTGTGATGTAACTTATAAGGTTTTTGATCGATGGAGTAATGAGGGTTTCGTTGGGCAAATTGTTGTTCCGGAAATGAAAGACCTTAGCCTCGCCAATGGGAATTTCAAAATGACCCTTAAAATGATGTGAATGAGATGAGATTTAAGAACGCGTTAGTACTGATCTGTATCATCAGTTCCAGTACAGGTTGGTGTAGCCAAGTACAGGTTTTAAAGAGTCCTGCTTGGTACACTTCAAGATGGACCGATGGAGATGCAAGATATAAGGCAATAAGAGCGCAGTTTGATCAGCTTTGGGGGGCCGATGTTGTCGATGTAAAAAGGGTAGAAGCGTTGTACAGAAAGAACGTATTGCCGTACCATCGAGAATTTCAGGAAGCCAGATACACCGGTAAATTGGACCCCGTGCATTTCTTTTGGTTGGTCGCTTTGGAGTTCTATTTTAGCGATTTGCGTATTTTGTACAAAAATCAGAAAGGAGTCGATATTGGCGCTCTGTTGAATATCATTCCGATACCGTCTTCCTATGAGTTTGTGAGGGTCGCCTTTGGATTAAGTGTGGAGTGTGGCGACGTAATGCCTCCTTATTCTTTGTCTGCTCGTCTACTTGAGCGAGTGCCAGATGATCCACTGGTGCGCTACTATACTGTTAGATTGGACTTGAAAACAGAGAAACTCAAAAACCTTGTATCTCGCTCGGTCAAAATAGCCCAGGATTTGCTTAAGGAATATCCCAACCGGAATCAGATGTGGCAGTTGGAATACGATGCGCTGTTTAATGCGTGGGGCGAAATGAGAACCGTTGAATATGGAAATATGATTCTGTCGTTTATCGACAAGGCGTTACAGGGGCAGAGCAAATTTTTGGTAAGTATGCGCCCTAGTCTTAAGTTTCGACGCCAGTATGTTTTAGACCAGGCAAAGGCTCGCGGAATAAAGCTCGGTTCATAGGTTAACGCCATGATGTTTCTATCGTCTGGCAATGGCCCTCGTTTATTTTGATGAGATTTTCTCTGGCCCGGGCCTTCACCTCAAGGGGGGAGACCTGGGCCAGATAGGCCACCAACGTGTCGCACGTTTGAATGCCTCCGCCGCTTGCGGTGGAGGCACCCGCGGGACTAGCGAACGAGTCCTTCCTCAGATGACCAAAGATTTCGTTCCCATAGCAAAGCGCTGGACCATTCGTAGTCTTGCGGTGAATCGCTTAGACCTCTCTTGACAGGATTCCAGTGGGTGTAATTAACCTTCTGCGAAAACAACTGCTGCGTGTCGGCGGAAAAAGATCGAAAGCTACGTTGCCAGAAGGTCCTTCGACCAAGTCCAGTCTGTTGAGAGAACAGTTCTGCTGATTTCGGCGAGAGAATAGGGCGAATCTGTCTGGCGGAGAGCGACTTTAGACGATTCATCAACTGCACCACATGAAGGTCCGGTCGTAACTGGATCACAGCATGGACATGTTCTGGCATCACGACATAGGCGTATAGAAGACATTGTTCCCGTTTGCAGGTGGTGAACAAGCTGTCGACCATCGCGTCGGCTATGTTAGGTTGGGAGAAGACGGGAACGAAATCGAGGACAGTGGTGGTGACAAAAACGCAGGCGCCTTCGGGTGTTCGGTTGACGAAATGCCGTTGCCTTGCCACTCTACCACTATACTAAAGTCCGTCGTAGAGGGATGGCGCCTTTTTAAGAGATCCTTGTCATCGGGAAGAACAAAGCGCTCTGTAGGATCGCCTCCACCGCAAGCGGCGGTGGCATATAGCGTTCTGTGGGATCGCCTCCACCGCAAGCGGCGGAGGCATGGCGCTAAGTGATGCCCCTACTGTTTACTGCCGGAGACGTTCTTGTTGAGCGCTCTGAGTCCCCTGATCCAAAGTTGCTGCCAACGCTATGCCTCCGCCGCTTGCGGTGGAGGCGATCCCACGGAGCGCTGACGGCATGGAACTCCCTCTCAAACATGTCGCACGTTAAAAGATCCGCCCAACGCCCCGGGGCCACACGATTGCTTTAGAGTCGCCGGGTACCTTTTCTCGACGTGAGTGTCGTTGAAGAGTTGGTTCGGTTGAGTCTGCGGCTGGGGGAGCCGGGGCAGGACTTGGCGATTCTGGCGGAGGGCAATGCATCGGCCCTGGACGGAGACACCTTTTGGGTGAAGGCGAGTGGGTTCAGCATGTCCAGCATGAACGCGGCCGGGCTGATCCAAGTCGATCTCAGGCATGCCCTCGACGTCCTGAACGGCCCCGATCTGGACGACGCGCAAACCCGAGAGGCCCTCAAACAGGTCCGCACCGACAAGGACACCGACCTAATGCCGAGCGTGGAGACGTTCATGCACGCCTACCTGCTCTCCCTACCGGACATTGCTTTCGTCGGCCACACCCACCCGACGCCCTTACTCAGCCTGCTGGCCACCGATCAGGCGGAATCTATCGCCCGAAAGAGGCTCTTCCCGGACGAGATCGTGTGTTGCGGACCGGCGACGGCGTACGTGCCTTACGTCGATCCGGGACTTCCGCTGGCCCGGGCGATTAAGAGCAGCGTAGAAAGATATATCGAAACCTGGGAATCCACCCCCAAAACCATTTGGCTGCAAAACCACGGCCTCATCGTGCTCGGCAAGAACAGAAAAGAGATCGAAAGCGGCACTCTCATGGGAGTTAAAGCCGCGCGCGTCTGGCTGGGCGCGCTCTCCAGCGGTCAAACCCTCACCCCTCTGACCGAGCAACAAGTTAACCGAATTCACACCCGACCGGACGAGCATTACCGGCAACGTCTGCTGTGGCAACTGAAAGGAACCCAATCATGATCACCAACCCCGAAACCGCAATTCCTTCGCTATGGGATGCCGCCAAGGCCCCCAGCGATCCTGTCGATAAGCTGATTTACGCCTCCAACCTGCTGGGCTCCGATCCCCGCATCACCAACTTTGGCGGCGGCAACACTTCTTACAAAGTCATGCAGACCGATCCGCTCACCGGGGAGCAGGTCGAGGTTCTGTGGGTCAAGGGTTCCGGCGGAGATTTGGGCACCGCCAAGAAGCAGGGATTTGCCTCCCTCTACCAGAGCAAAGTTATCGGCCTGGAAGAGCGATTCAAGAAGGAGAGCATGAACGAGGACGACATCGTTCCCCTCTATCCGCACTGCGTCTATAATAACAACCCCGCCGCGCCATCGATCGATACGCCGCTGCACAGCTACGTCCCCTTCGCCGCCGTCTCGCACATGCACTCCGATGCGGTCATCTCCATTGCCGCCTGCGCAGATGCCGAGAAGCTGATGAACGAGATCTATCAGGGCGAGATGGGATACCTGCCGTGGAAGCGCCCCGGTTTTGAACTGGGCCTGATGCTCCGCGACCTGATTGCCGCCAACCCCGGCATCAACTCCGCCCTCATGGGCCAGCACGGTTTCATCTGCTGGGCCGACACTTGGGAAGAGTGCTACGAACTGACGCTGCGCCTAATCAACAAAGCCGCGGAGTACATCGAAAAGAACACGAAGACTCACCCATTCGGCGAAGTCGTTCGCGAGAAGCAGGTCGAGGGTTCTACCGAGAAGCTCATCGAGCTTTTACCGATGCTGCGCGGAAAGGTCACCTTCAACGGCCAGCGATTGATCGCCAAAATCGACCAGAGCGAGCCGGTACTGGAATATCTCTCCCGCGCCAAGGCGCACGACCTGGCCAAGCTGGGCACCAGCTGCCCTGACCACTTTCTGCGCACCAAGATCCGACCGTTGATCCTGGAAGACCTGAGTGAAGCCGGAGTGGATGCCGCCCTCGCCCAGTTCCGCGAGGATTACGCCGCGTACTATGAGCGCTGCAAACATGCCGATTCGCCCGCTATGCGCAACCCCAACCCCAGCGTGGTCTTGATCCCCGGTGTGGGCATGATCAGCTTCGGCAAGAACCCGACCGAGGCCCGCGTAACCGGTGAGTTTTATCGCAACGCCATCGAAGTGATGCGTGGCGCGGAAGCGGTTTCCAAGTACATCGCGCTGCCGGAGCAAGAGGCATTCAACATCGAATACTGGCTCTTGGAAGAAGCCAAGCTCAAGCGCATGCCGCCAGAGAAAGAACTCTCCCGCCGCATCGCTCTGCTCATCGGCGCCGGTCCCGGCATCGGTCAAGAGATCGCCAAGCGATTGCTCGATCAGGGTGCTTCGGTGGTGGTTGCCGACTTGAACGATTCATTAGTTTCCAATGCTACTGAGACACTTCGCGCGGCCTACGGCAAGGAACTCGTTCACGGTTCGCCGATTAATATTATCGATCGCCAATCGGTTCAGAAGGCGGTTGAAGAAGCGGTCAAGACGTTTGGTGGTTTGGACATTCTGATCAACATCGCCGCCGTCTTCATTCCGCCGAGCCCAGAGGGCAAGAACACGGATGAGCAGTGGGTGAAGTCGCTAGAGATTAACGTCCTCGGCTCCAACATCGTCGCGGAAGAAGCGCAGAAGGTGATGGCCAAGCAGAAGACGCTGTCCTCCATCGTTCTCACTAGTTCCGCAAACGCGGTCGTGGCGAAGAAGGGCAGCCTGGCGTACGACACCAGCAAGGCCGCGGTGAACCATTTGGTTCGCGAACTGGCCATCGAGTGCGCGCCGACGACTCGCGTCAACGCCGTCGCTCCTGCCACCGTGGTCGCCGGATCGCAGATGTTCCCGCGAGACCGCGTCATCGCCTCGCTCACCAAGTACGATATTCCGTTTGCGGAGAGCGATACCGACGACGAACTGCGAGACAAGCTCTCCCAGTTCTACGCCAAGCGAACCCTGCTCAAGCAAGCCGTCACCCCCGCCAAGGTGGCCGATGCGGCTTACCTCTTGGCCTCGGATCGGTTGGGACAAACCACCGGTCAGGTCATCGGCGTAGATGCCGGTTTGGCCGACGCGTTCCTTCGCTAAAGACACCTAAGAAGACCCGGATCCGCCAAACGGTGGGTCCGGGTTTTTTCATAAATGAACCCTTTCGCTGAACAAATAAGCGTGACTCCCGTCTGTCCGAGTAAGTCTGGCCAGACCCGCAGCGAAAAGGAGAAAACCTAAATGATTAAGCGAACTATTGGTTCGATTGTCGTTTCTACCGCGATTGTTTTGGTCGGGCTTCCAACGATGTCGTTCTCTCAGCAGAGCGTCCGAAATTTCGACAAAGTGCGTGTCGAAGGGCGAGGCGCGATGACCGCTAAGGGCGACGGTCAAGCCATCGTCCGAGGTGACGGCAGGATCTCGGCAGAGGGACGCGGGACGGTGATTGTCCACGCAGATCGAAGGGACGATATCGAAGTCTCTGGCTTTGGTTTCAAACGCCAGAACGGAAACAATTATTATTTTGAGGGACGCGGCAAAGTCGCCGTCAAAGGAACGAATGTGAGCATCGATATCACCGGAGACGTCGATGGTCTGAGAGCGGCCGGCAAGGGGTCGGCTCGACTGATTGGAAAAGGTCACTACAAGACCAAGTCTGCCCATGGCGACTGGTTTGGAAAGGGGATCGACGTTACCTACGGTCGCTAGTGAGCGACTCTACAACTTCAATAATGAACCTCCAAAGCCCCGCCGAATCTCGGCGGGGTGTTCTCATTTATATTGCCCACGCATGGCGATAGAAAGCCTAAGGTAAAGCTGTCTACTGGTCTGTGTTCCAGGTGAATTGATACGATTTTTGAGGTCGGGCTTGGAATTTTGTTCCGATTGTCCTACTATGAGGTCGATCCCAAGGCATTTAGAGTCTACGAGGGCGTTCTTATTTTTCTGTAAATTTACTGGGTCGTATCAAAAGGTATTGGATACGACTTGTCTGTAATGGTGCGCCGATTCCTTGACCATTTTGTGTGCGGGGCGTCTTAGTTGGGCTCTTTTTCGGAGCCACTTCACTGCTATCGCTGAACTATGAAACGTGCTTTTACACTCATCGAACTTTTAGTCGTGATCGCCATCATTGCGATCCTTGCCGCCATCCTCTTCCCGGTTTTTGCCCAAGCCAAGGAAGCGGCCAAAAAGACGGCTTGTCTTTCCAACAGTAAGCAGATCGTGCTTGCTTTCATGATGTACAACACCGACAACGACGACAAGATGCCGGGGCTCTTTGCGGAGATCACCCCCATCAACGGTGGCACCACCACCTGGATTCCTTACGACCAGCAGGTGGGTCCGTACATCAAGAACTACGACATCTTTAAGTGTCCGGATGACAGTTCCGGTGGCGCTCCCAACGTCCCGTTTTGGGATGGCTCCTTTGTCAGCAAGAAGTTGAAGCGCTCTTACGGTTACGTGGGACCGATCTTTACGGTAGAAGCTGGCGGTCGAGACTCGGCGAACACGGGCATGAGCACCGGTCCGTATGATGCCACCGTGCCCCGAAACGAGGGGCGAACGGTGACCGGCATGGATCAACCCGCCGATACCATTGCCCTGGTAGAGAATTGGCTGGATACGGACATCGACTCCTGGGTCGGCGGTCCGTGGGGCTCGGGTTTCATCGAGTGCGACACCGCCGAACTGGCCGGACGCGTGGTGCCTCCCGTCAACGACGTCGACAAACTCCCCCCCAGCTGCCCCGCCGCCGATCAGAACCGGAAAGCAGGCAAGGGCCACACCGGCGGTTCCATCTACGGCTTCGCCGATGGCCACGTGAAGCTGATGAAGTGGAGTCAAGTGCGAGCCAACGACTTCGCCAAGTTCAAGATTAAGAAGTCAACCACGACGTTCACGCCTTAGTCCAGGGTTCAGGGGGCAGGGTACAGGGCTCAGGCAGAGTCTAGACTAGTTGCACCCTGTCCCCTGAACCCTGTTCAGTCCTCGTGTTCCTCTTCTCCTGGCGGTTGGGCTCCCATCATGCCATCGGGGGTGGCCATCATCATGGTGGGAACGGCGCCTCGGTCGCTGAGAGAGGGCTTGGGGTCGAGGGCGGCGCAGGGGGTTCCGAATTTGGGTTGAGCGTAGGGCATGTGGGTGTTCCCTCGGGCCAAGATGTGGCATTCATTGCCGCCGCCCCAAGTGGTGTAGCTGCGTGCGTTGCAATAGTGATTCACGAACGACTTTCGCGTGCGATCGGTGGTTTTGTTGGAGAGCGAGCGATGCAAGATATGTCCGCCAAAGAACGCCACGTCTCCCGGCTCCATAATCGCCGGAGTCTCGACCGGTTTGTAGTCCGAGGCCACCGGTTTGAGTCCATTCAGGGGATCCTCGTCCGAGTTAGAATGCCCGCCGACGTTTTCAACTTCCAAGATGTCTTTCAGTCCCCAATCGCCATAGCCATAGCCATGAGAGGGCGGATAAATCGGCTCCGCATTGGAGCCCTTGGACATCCAGAGGCAACCGTTCTCCGTGTCGGCAGGGTCAATGGCGATCCAGGCGCCGATCAGGGTATCGGGAAAAGTGGGGATGTAATAGCTGTCCTGATGAAAGCCTTGGCCATCTGAGCCGGGGGCTTTGATGAACATCATGGTTTGCATCGCCAAGACATCGGGGCCGATGAGGGCGGCGACGATATCGAGGACGCGGGGGTGTAGCATCCAGCGCTCCCACAACGGAATCCGGTCATGCATCATGTGGATGCGCAGCAGGCGTTGCTCGTTCTCGGCGAGAGTCGCCCCGGGCGTAGGCGGTTCGATGCCCTCTACTTCCAAGCGACCGCTGATAAGGTCCTCGATGTGGGCCTTCATCTCGGCAATCTCCTCCGGACTCACCACGCCCCGGGCAATCAAATACCCGTCGCGGCGAAATGAGCGGTATTCATCGACAGAGACTTGGTAAGGAACGTGAGTCGTCGGCGACTCTAGCAAAGAACGATCTTCAATCATGGCGTTCGGGTGAGCCTATTGTTCACCTTATTCCATGAGTCTTGAGTTTGATTGTTTCAACATTGGTGGTAAATTTCGTGCATTCTCAATGTTCGAATGCACTTTGGATCAGCGACCTCGAGTGAGGGCAGTGGCCGTGGCGAGTCATGGACCTCGGACCGTGGAGCGGTTCACCGTGGGCGATCTGTGGTGCCTTCACTTTTACCGCTACCACGGCAAGATCAAAATAGGCCCAGACACCTTCGTGATCGTGCCAGGCAGCGTGGGAATCACGCCGCCGGGGGCGCCTGCGGAGTATGTGTTTTCGGAGCGGTCCACGCACGGATACGTGCACTTTGAAGCGGTAGGGAAGAGAGCCACCTCCCTTGCGCCCATCCTGGCGATGGGAGGCGATTTTGCGTTGGCTTGGTCTTGCTTTGATCAGGCGCTCACCACCTTCCCTCTTCACCCTCTTCACGCGGAAGTGAAGATTTGGGATTTGTTGCTGGGGCATGCAGAGCGAACCGCTCTTCAGCCCCAAGCAGAGAACCCGACGCACCCGGCGGTCCTGGCGACGCTTCGGACAATGGAATTGCGGCTGGCGGAACCGTTAACGGTAGCAGAACTGGCGACCCACGTTGGGCTCTCGCATAACCATTTGACGAGACTTTTCCGCCAGCATTTGGGGAAGACGGTGGTGGGTTATCTCATCGAAAGACGAATGGAGCGGGCAGGGCACTTACTTCGGCACTCCACGATGCCGGTCAAACAAGTGGCCGCACAGGTGGGAGTGAACGACCTTCATGCTTTCAACAAGGCGGTGCGAAACCGATTTGGCTGTTCGCCGAGGGAGGTACGAGGCGGATTGAGCAGGGAGACTACTTGAGTCTTAAGATGTGCTCATTCCTATAATTTCTCGCCAGCCCGTCGAGAGTTGCGATCAACCGTCCGGCGACAGAGGTTGGATGATTTGCGCTCCAATCCGGAGTAATGCGCCGTCGGGGTCTTTGACTTGGAATTCCCTCATGCCCCACGCGCGGTCCTCGATGGCAGAGATCTCAGATCCGTCGGAACACTTGAGGGCTTGCTGGTAGACCGCATCCACGTCCTCAACTTCAACATAGAATTCAATATTGTGCGCGGTCACGGCAAGGATGTCTCGCCTCACCTGACGCAGCAGGTGAATAGGACAACCATCTCTCGCAACCACCACGTAGCTCCCGTCTACTTCCTTGTAAACAACATCGAACCCGAGGACGTCTCGATACCATTTCGAAGTCTTGTCGGTATCGCGAACGCCATAGATCGGGCTCACCGACTTAAATTGCGCCATAACGTTACTAATCCTTAATACAATATTATTGCCGCGAGCCAGGATAAGCGGTATGTCACTTGCCACGAGTCCCCCAAATTTTTGACTCGTCCAAGCGATCCCTATATTAGAGTCAATTGGGGAAATTATTCGCGAATTCAGGGACCATTCGGGGAATTCGCGCGAAGGACCGCAAGATTCGGCCAAACTGCGTTCATGATCCTGCCCCTCGCCCTCCTCGTCGTGAGTGCGCCCGCCCACACGTTTACGTGGAAAGGCACGGATTTCTTGCTTGATGGGCAGCCGTTCCAAATCAGAAGTGGGGAGATGCATTACAATCGCATTCCCCGCGCTTATTGGAAGGATCGCCTGCTCAAGGCTAAAGCCATGGGCTTAAACACCATTTGCACTTATGTGTTTTGGAACGAGCATGAACCCGAGCAGGACAAATGGGATTTTAAAGACAATAACGACGTAGCGGCATTCGTAAAGGAGGCTCAAAAGCAAGGACTCTGGGTCATTGTTCGCCCCGGCCCTTATGTGTGTTCCGAGTGGGAATGGGGTGGCTACCCCTACTGGCTAGCCAATATCAAGGACCTCAAGATTCGTCAGAACGATCCGAAATTCCTTAACCTTACGGATCGCTACCTCCAAGAAGTCGGTAAACGCCTCGCCCCCCTCACCATCAAACGCGGTGGCCACATCATCATGTGCCAAGTGGAGAATGAATACGGCTCCTTTGGCGCGGACCACGAGTATATGGAAAGGATCAAGCGCCAAGTGCAGGACGCGGGGTTTGATTGTGAGCTTTACACTTCTGACGGTCCTGGCCAAAAGATGCTGGAGGGCGGAACCCTTCCCGACGTTCTCTCGGTGGTCAACTTCGGCGGCGGCGCGGAAAACGCCTTCAAGGAATTTGCCAAGTTCCGACAAAACGTCCCCCGCATGTGCGGCGAATTCTGGGCCGGTTGGTTCGATCACTGGGGCTCTCCCCACGCTAAGACCAATCTGGATGCTCAAGTGAAGGACATGGATTGGTTCATGGCCAATAACGTCTCGTTCAACATCTATATGGTCCACGGCGGCACCAACTGGGCGTTCATGAACGGTGCAAACTGGACAGGGAAGGGTTACGAGCCGGACACCACCAGTTACGACTACGATGCCGCCATCGCCGAAGACGGTCGGCTTACGCCGAAGTGGTACGCCTTCCGCGACGCCATCAAGAGACGTTTGGGCACGACGGAGAAACTGCCAGAACCTCCGAGCGACGTCAAACGCATCGAGATTCCCGAATTCAACTTCGAGGAAGCCACGCTTTTGGACGACGGTCCCATTTCCCTCCAATCCGGGTGGCAGACGTTCGAAGAACTCAATCATCCTTTTGGATTCGTCCGCTACCAAGGCTGGGTCGAGAATGCAACCAAGGGCAAACTCGAACTCGAAGGTCTCCAAGATCGTGCCATCGTCTCCGTTAAAGGGAAGCGAATCGGCGTGCTGGATCGACGACTCAAGGAAACGTCTCTGGACGTCGATATCCCCGCCGAAAGCGTCGTGATGGTCCTCGTCGAGAACATGGGGCGCATCAATTTCTCGAAGGAATTGCTCGGTGAGAGGAAGGGGCTGACTTCCATTAAGCTCAATGGCAAACCCCTGGAAGTTCCGTTCAGCTCGACCATAGAACTTGACAGCTTTGGCGAGTACCGATTTGAGAAGGGTCTCGTCCCATCCGAGCCTGCGCTTTACCGCACTAAGTTCGATGTCAAAGATGTTGGCGACACCTATTTCGATATGCGCGGCTGGGGCAAGGGCAACGTTTGGATCAATGGCTACAACCTCGGTCGCTATTGGAATATTGGTCCTCAGCAGACCCTCTATTGCCCGGCCCCGTTCCTGAAGAAGGGCAAGAACGAGGTCATCGTCCTCGACCTTGAATCAGGAAAGAAAAGAACTCTTTCAAGTTTGAAAGATCCAATCTTCAACGCGGGATAAAATAGTCTCGTGTCCCGCATTAAGGTGATCGATTCGCATACCGAGGGCGAGCCCACTCGGCTCGTCCTTGATGGCGTTCCTAGTCTCGGCGATGGCCCCATTGCCTCCCGCGTCCAAAAGTTTCGCGAGAACTTCGAAGACTGGTTTGCCCCCCTCCTCCGCGAGCCGAGAGCCTATGAAGCCATGGTCGGCGCTTGGGTTGGCGAACCCACCGCTCCCGGCGCCATCAAAGACGTCATCTTCTTCAATCCTGCCGGACCTCTCGGCATGTGCGGTCACGGCACGATCGGTCTCGTCGCGTCGCTGGCGTTTTTGGGCGAAATCGAACCGGGGCAATACAAGATCAACACTCCGGTGGGTGTAGTGTCTGCCGAGTTGCTGGATGTCAACACGGTCCGCATCCAAAATGTCCCCAGCTACCTCAAGGCCCAAGATGTCGCCGTGGACGTGCCGAACTACGGTCCGGTCGTGGGCGATATTGCCTATGGCGGAAACTGGTTCTATCTGGCCTACGACCCTCACGTCATTCCCGGCGAAGCGACGCTTGAGGAGATGACGCGGTACAGCTGGGCCATCCGCCGCGCACTCAATCAGAACGGCTACCCCGAGATCGATCACGTAGAGCTTTTCGGCGCGCCGACTCTGCCAAACGCCCAGTCCAAGAACTTCGTTCTCTGCCCCAGCGGCGAATACGACCGCTCTCCCTGCGGCACCGGCACCAGCGCCAAGCTCGCCAGCCTTTTCTCGCGAGGCAAGCTCGCGGCGGGTCAAGACTATGTGCAGGAGAGCGTCATCGGCACCAGCTTCACCGGCTCTGTGGTTGACCTGGGCGATGGCAAAGTTCGGCCTACCATTCAAGGCCAGGCTTACGTCACCGGCATTTCAGAACTGATCTTCGATCCCGCCGACTCCCTTTGCCGAGGTATTCAACTTTGAGCAAGTCGGTCGTCATCATTGGCGGCGGCATCATCGGACTCTGCTCCGCGCTCTATGCCCGACGCAATGGCATGGAAGTGACCGTGGTAGATCGGGAGCCGAAGGGCCATCACGGATGTTCTTTTGGCAACGCGGGCATGGTCGTCCCTAGCCATTTCATCCCCCTCGCCGCCCCCGGCATGGTCGGAATGGGCATCAAGATGCTCTTCAACCCGGAGGGCCCTTTCGCCATTAAGCCCTCTTTAAACAAGCGCCTCTTACGCTGGGGTTGGCTCTTCATGCGCGCCGCCAATGAGGCGCACGTCAAAGCGTCCGGGATCCCCCTGCGCGACCTGCACCTTCTCTCCCGTCGTCTCTACGAAGAACTCGCCGACGAGTCCGGCGATGCTTTTGGCCTCCATCAGCGAGGACTCCTCATGCTCTGCAAGAGCCAGAAAACGCTCAACGAGGAAGCGCACGTTGCCGGGCAAGCCAACGATTTAGGGCTTCATGCCAAGGTCGTTGATGCCAAAGCCCTCGCCGAACTCGATCCCACCATCACCATGGACGTCGCGGGGGCGATTCACTTCGAAGACGACTGCCATCTTACTCCCGGCAGTCTCCTCGATTGGCTCCGCCACAGTTTGGAAGCGGAAGGCGTGGTCTTTCGAGACGAAACAGAAATCGTAGACTTCGCCATGGACGGCCCGTGGATTCGCTCCGTCGAAACCCGGACCGAAAAGACTCGCGCCGATCAGTTCGTCCTCGCCACCGGAGCATGGTCCGGAGAACTGGCAGAGCGGCTCCGGTTAAAGATTCCCATGCAGGCCGGAAAGGGCTATTCCGTCACCCTCAACAACCCGCCCCAACTCCCTGGCATCTGCTCCATCCTTACCGAAGCCCGTGTCGCCATCACTCCGATGGGCTCCAGCCTTCGCATCGGCGGGACCATGGAGCTGACCGGAAACGACCTTTCCATCAATCGTAAGCGCCTCGGAGGAATCTTCAAATCCGTGCCCCAATACTTCCCCGAATTCAAGACGTCGGATTTTGAGGGACAGGAAGTTTGGAGCGGACTCCGCCCTTGTTCGCCGGACGGTCTGCCATACCTCGGCCGTTCCGCTCGAGTCCAAAACTTGGTCGTCGCCACCGGTCACTCCATGATGGGAGTCAGCCTCGCCCCTGCCACCGGAAAGCTGGTATCTCAGCTTCTACTTGACCAAGAAACGACGCTAAACCTAGATGCTTTCAATCCAAATCGTTTTGACTTGAACGATTAATTGATAGTAACATACAAAGCGTGAGCACCATGACTTGGCGCGGCGTCATTCCCGCAATTACCACCCCGTTCAACGCGGACCTTTCTGTCGACCACGAGTTCCTCAAGAAGCACGTGAATTGGCTGGTCGAGCAGGGCTCCACTGGCATTGTCGCACTCGGTTCGCTCGGCGAGGGCGCCACCCTGATGTTCGACGAGAAAGTCGCCATCCTCCGCTCTTGCGTAGAAGCGGTCGGGGACCGAGTGCCCATCGTCGCTGGTATCGCCGCGCTCAGCACCGCCGAGGCCGTCGCCTTGGCCAAGGAAGCGGAAAAGGTCGGCTGCAAGGGCCTCATGGTTCTGCCTCCCTACGTTTACAAGGGCACCTGGGCCGAGATGAAGTACCACGTCTCCGCCGTCATCGAAGCGACCGGGCTGAGCTGCATGCTCTACAACAACCCCATCGCTTACGGCACCGACTTCCTTCCTGAGCAGGTGCAAGAATTAGCCAACTCTCACGCCAACCTCCACGCCGTGAAGGAGTCCAGCGCCGACGTTCGACGCGTCACCGCCATCCGAGCCCTCATCGATGATCGCCTCGCCCTCTTCGTCGGCGTGGACGACGTCATCGTGGAAGGCATCGCCGCTGGCGCAACGGGCTGGATCGCCGGCGTCGTCAACGCCCTTCCCCGAGAGTCCATCGACCTCTTCAATATGGCTCTCGCTGGCAAGTACGAGGACGCCCGCAAGCTGTACGAGTGGATGCTCCCGCTCCTCCGCCTGGACACCACCTTCGACTTCGTTCAGCTCATCAAGCTCATCCAAGTAGAAGTCGGCATGGGTACCGCCACCGTCCGCCCGCCGCGTCTGGAACTGGAAGGCGCGCGGTTGGCTGAGATCCAAACGCTGATTCGAGAAGCCCTCGCTAATCGACCCGTCAAGATCGGTTAGTTCGGCTAGCAGAGAGGGGTAATCCTTGCGGAGTCTTGGGCGAGCCGCCCAAGCCACACTCCGCAAGGGCGAGGTGGCTCATTTCAGCCAGCGAAGGCTCTCAATAATCTTCTTTCCCGTCGCACCGTCCACGCCCCGGCCATAGGCCATCGCAAACTGCGGCAGGCTCCTGTTTTTGTGCTCCATCCAGGTGCACTGAAACATCTTTTCGCGGCCCTTCGCATAAACCTCCACGTCCACCGCTCCCAAGATCGGCGACTTCGCCTTGAGCACGCTGGTCGCGTCCACCGCGTCGCCGTTGTCCAAGGTGAAGATCGGATCGCCTAGTCCATCGGAGGCCATCTGCACGGTGAACTCCGCCTTGGTCTTGGCATTTTTGTAGGTCAAGGCAAACGAGGCTTCGACGGGGACCTTGGTGTCAGTGAATCCCACAGAATCAACCTTGAACCCCGCTGGAACATAGGTGGGAACCACCACCTTGAACTTGCTCTTCCGCAATGTCGCCAACTGCTTGGCGGAAAGACCAGACGCCTTACCATCGGTGGTCAGCGGAGCAAATCCCGCCGCAAGGACGAGGCCGGAAAATAGCAGAACGCGAATCATCTTAGAAAGAGATCATACGCCTAACCGACGGCTAAATCTTGCCCCAAAAGACGCAACATATCTTCAGTAACCCACAAACGGTTCGAAATTGAGTCATTCGAACCTGAGTCTTCTCCTCCGCCACCCGACAATTTTGCCGGGCGGTCATCGCCAGAGGAGATTTGAATTTGAAATTCTGGGCGGGGATTTTATTACTCATTGCGGTCAGCGTTGGCTGCAATAGTGGAAGCAGTTCGGGCAGCAACAGTCAATCGAATAGTATTGGTTTTCTCATGACCACCGGGTATCCGGGCGTCATCAGCATCACCAGCACCACTCTCGATCCGGTGAAATCGATCGATGAGAACGGTTTGGACTGCAAACAGCCGGACTACTGTCTTGCCACCAACACCGTGGTCTATTCGATCTTCGATGGCAACCACTGGCAAATCAAGACCCACAACTTCAACACCGGGACGGGCGCTCAGCTGACCAACGACAGCGTCGATCACTATTCGCCTCGTTTTAACCCGAGCGGAACGAAGATCGTTTACGTCAGCGAAGCGCCTTCTCACCCATCTATCTATAATATGGATGCGGACGGGGGGAACCAGGAACGATTGACCAATGGCTCGGAAAGTAACACCAGTCCATCCTTCAATCCGGCGGGAACACGGATCGCTTACGTGAGCGATCAGTCGGGCGAGAAGCAGATCCATGTGATGGACTCAGATGGCGCCAATCAAACTCAGATCAGCAACGAACTTTACGAAGTCGCTTCGGTCGAATTTGGCCCCACAACCGGATACCTCTTCTATCACGAACTCGGCGGCCAACAACGCCTGGTTACGTCGTACGCCGACGGTACCGGCATTTCCTACTACTCGACCAATAGCTTCAACGTCCGCCTTGGCGATGATGAGGTCTTTTATTGGGTGGAGTTCTTGGCCCTGACCTCTGAACTCAGGAAGATGAGCTACACCAACGGGAGCATCACAACCGTTTCCGAAGTCGAGGATCTGGCCGACGTTCACCGAATCACTTACAAACCTTGAAATCAAAGAAATTGATGAGCATGAATATCAAAGCAGGAATCCTTTCAGTATTAGCCTTGGCCATGGCCGGGTGCGGCGGGGGTGGCAACGGATCGTCCGAAGCCACGATCAGCCCCCAGGGAATTTTTCTCGTTAGCACCGGTACCCCGGCCCAACTCTGGGCGTTCTCCGCTCAGAATTCGGACTCCCTCCAGATGTCTCCCAGCGCGGGATTCCAGAACAGTCCGGATGTCACGATGGCGGTCAATAAGATCATCTACGTTAGCGAAGATCAGGGGCCGGACATTTTTCGTTATGACGACATGGAAACGCCGCCGACGAATTTGACCAACAATTCTGGTAACGACCTAAATCCTCGGGGCGCGCACACCATTGCCAAAATCGTCTTTTCAAGCGATCGAGACGGCCAAAACGAGATTTACAGCATGGATATCGATGGGGGCAATCTCACCCGGCTCACCACCAACGCTGCCAATGATCGTCTACCGGTTTTCAGTATGGACGACACCAAGATCGCCTTCTTGAGCGATCGAAGTGGTCACGATGAGGTCTATACCATGGACCCAGACGGCAACAATGTCGAGCAACTCACCAACACGGGCGTCGATAAGATCGGACTGGAGTATTCGGCCGATGGGCAAAAGATTGTCTATGAAGAATTGGTAGGGAATAGCACCCTCTACAAGATGAATCTCGACGGATCGAGCCCAGAGGCGTTCGCCACCGGAACCTTCACCATGATCCGAATGGACCTTGCTGGACGATTCTGGTTCACTGAGCCGGTCGATGGGGGATGCATTTTCCGGTGCTATACGTTGGATGGCAAACTCTACCGAGTTCCCGGAGTGTTTCCGGCATCCGACACCGTGTACTTCATTCCGATCGGAGGCTGAAGGATAGTCGTTCCTAAAAGCAATAAACGGGGACTGAGCTTTGGCTCAGTCCCCGTTACTGCGGGTTCGAGGACCTACTTCCAGCCGGTGGAGCAGTTCTCGAAGTTCTCGCCCGGCTCGTGCGCGCTGTAGTAGCGGCACGGCTTGGAGGTAATCATCGGAAGTCCGCCGGTGAATCCGGTTCCCGTCGGCGTGCTGTTGTACTTCTCCCACTTCACGTGGCCGTCGCAGAACAGGAATCCATTTCCACCCGCATAGGCGAGACCCTGGTGAGTGGCGCGGAAACAAGCCGTGTTCGGGGCGCCCGGAGCGCCGACCGGAGACATCGCTTCCAGCGACATGCTGCTTCGAGGGGGCTCACCGGTGTTCGCCATCATGAACGTCTCGGCAGGGCTAACCACCGAAGTGTGCGAGATTCCAACCTGAGTCGTTGAGTGAACCTGGGTCTGAACCGTCACGCCGCCAAAGGTGACGTCGATGGTCTGGTTCGGATTCACCGTGTTGGCCACCGCTCGGGTCAAACCGCGGTTGTCGTTCCAAGTGACGCCGTTGTTGAATCCGTAGCCCCAAAGCGACTTCTCGCCGGTAGGATTGTCTCGCTGTCCCGGGAGGAGGTAGTAAGTGCCATAGCCGTCATTAGCCGACGGTCCGCAAACCGAATCCAGAGACGCTGGATTGATGGTGCGCTGCGGCTCCAAGAGAATCTGAGTGTTCTTCATGTAAGGCTGCACGAAGAACGACCAGTCGCCAACCCAACCCTTTGCCCAGGAGGTCACGAACGTGTCGTCATAGTCGCCCATGTACATGAAGTGAGCCAAACCAATCTGCTTGAGGTTCGACACAGAGGCCGACTTCTTCGCCGCGACTTTGGCTTGCGCAAACACCGGAAAAAGAATCGCCGCGAGAATCGCGATAATCGCGATCACGACCAAAAGTTCAATAAGCGTAAACGCTCGGATATTTCGTTTCATAAGTTCCTCTTCTCAATCGCCCCGTTGCGACCAGTCCGACCGCCTCATATTGGGTGAGCCATGCTAAGGCTCCCTTAAGGCCCTGTTAACTCGAAGTTATTAATCCGGTTAAGATCCCCTTCCAAAGAGACCGAATGTCGAAGTGGGTACCAAGGTTCCTCGTATCCTAGCACGGATAATGCCAAAACGGGCAATCACGAAGTCCTTAGCCGTTTCTTAACGATTGGGGTACCCTCAAAGAGCCTCTGCGGACGACTGCAGACCGGCTCTCTTTCACGCTGGGACGACCCGCCTTGACCACCCCAAGGAGTCTCAGATGTCCTGGATCTATCTCTTCGTTGCTGGATTATTGGAAGTCGGCTGGGCAATCGGCCTCAAACTGAGCGACGGCTTCTCCAAACCCGTTCCCACCCTCATCACCATCGCCCTAGCCCTCGGCAGCTTCGGCCTTCTCTCTCTCGCCCTGAAAGAGCTACCGGTAGGAACCGCTTATGCCATTTGGACCGGAATCGGCGCTGTCGGCACGGCTGTGGTGGGCATGACCCTGCTGGGAGAACCGAGGGACTGGCCCAAGATGGTCTGTATCGCCCTGATCGCCAGCGGCATCGTCGGGTTGAAACTGTTCGGGAAGAGCTAACCCTTCAAACAAAAAGCCGCCGGTCGCTCTTTTGAACGACCGGCGGCTTCAACCAACCGACTAGGGGTTGATCTGGACGGTCTTGTACTGCGTGTAGAAGTCCTTCGCCACCGCGCCCTGCTCGCGAGTGCCAGAGCTGGAGCCCTTCATGCCCCCGAACGGCGCGTGAGGATCGACGCCCGTCGTATCCGCGTTCACTCGAACCATGCCCGCCTGAATCCGATCGATGTAGGTCAGCGCCGCCCGAATGTCTCGGGTACAAAGCGAAGCCGAGAGCCCAAACCGAGTCTGGTTAGCAATCGTCAGCGCCTCGTCCAGCGAACCCGCTTCCAGGTAGGTGAGAACCGGACCGAACAATTCATTCTGCGCCAAGTCATGCTCCGGCCCTACGCCTCCCAAAACGGTAGGGCTCACGAAGTAGCCGGTGTTTGGCGCGGCAACCTGGTGAATCGTCTCGCCCTGTTTCACGGCTGCATTGAGCTTGTCGTAGGATGCCTGGTTGATCACCGGACCAACCGCCGTGGCCATCTCAAGAGGATTCCCAACGGGAAGCCCGTCGATCGCCTTCTTCAACTCCTCGATGAACTTTCCGGAGACCGAAGATTCCACCACGACCCGACTCGTGGCCGTGCACTTCTGGCCCGCAAAGCGCATGGCGCCTGCCGCCACCAAGTTCGCCGCTTGGGCGAGGTCCGCGTCGGCCAAAACGATCGCCACGTTCTTGCCGCCCATCTCGGTCTGGAACTTCTTATTGAGTTGCGCACAGGCCACCGAAATCTTCGCCCCAGTTGCGTCCGAACCGGTAAAGCTGATCGCCTTTACGTCCGGATGCTGAACCAGCGCCGAGCCCGCCGGGCCCGCGCCCTGGACCACATTGAATTCACCCTTCAATCCGGCGGCTACTGCCGTTTCGGCCAGAAGGTGCGCGCAGAGGGCGGAGTGTTCGGAAGGCTTCAAAACAATCGTGTTGCCCATCGCCAGTGCCGGGGCCGCCTTCCAAAGCGGAATCGCCATCGGGAAGTTCCAGGGCGTAATCAATCCCACCACTCCCAAAGGCTCGCGCAAGGAATACTGGAGAATGCCGTTCGCCAATCCAGGAATCACATCCCCGCTCGGTCGAACCGGTTCGCCCGCGTAATAGCGAAGGATAGCGACGCAGCGCCCGACCTCGCCCTTGGCTTCGCCAATCGGCTTGCCGACTTCCGTCGCAATCGCCTCTGCCAGTTCAGCTGCGCGAGCCTGAATCGCTTCTGCCCAAGCGTACAACCGCTCCGCCTTCCCCGGTCCCGGCGTCTTTCGCCAACTCTCGAAGGCTTCTGATGCGGCATTGACCGCCAGGGCAACTTCCGCGTCCGTTCCAAGCGGCGCCTTCGCCACGATTTGTGTCGGCTCCGAGGGATTCAAAGAATCGAAGCCGCCCGATCCTCCTTCAACGAGAGAACCGGCGATCAAGTGAAGAGCATTTCGCATGAGCTTAAATAGTTTGACATTGTTTGATTGAAATCGACACGCTTCTAAGGTTAAAGTGCCCCTTAGTCAAAAGTACCAGACCCATTGTCGCCTATTTTCTTCTCACCTCAGAGGCTCCTTTGCAATCGCTTCCAAAGTTGGAGATACGCCGCCGAAGGCTTGTTACACCTGCACTAAAGGATCGGCTAAACTCCGGCCCTAACCATGCCACAGATCGACCTTCCTCTCGAAGAGCTCTACGCTTATCAGGGCCGGAACCCACGGCCCGACGACTTCGATGCCTACTGGAACCGTGCGCTCGAAGAGATGCGTCGCGTCGATCCGCAAATCACCATGGAACTCGCCTGGTTCCAATCTCCCATCGCCGAGTGCTTTGACCTCTGGTTCACCGGCGTCGGCGGCTCCCGACTCCACGCCAAATACCTCCGCCCCAAGCATGTGGAGGGCCCCCATCCCGGCGCTGTCTTGTTCCACGGCTACTCCTGGCACAGCGGCGAATGGAGCGACAAACTCGGCTTGGTCGCCGAAGGGTTCTCCGTCTTGGCCCTTGACGTTCGCGGACAGGGTGGCCCCTCCGAAGAATTGGGCGGCTACCGAGGCACCACCTTTTACGGTCACATCATCCGAGGCGTCGACGACCCGGACCCTGACAAGCTTCTCTACCGCCAAATCTATTTGGACACCGCCCAAGCCGCCGGAATCCTGATGGACATGCCCGAGGTCGATCCCGACCGCGTCATCGCCTCCGGTTGGTCCCAAGGCGGAGCCCTCACCTTGGCCTGCGCCGCCCTTGAGCCGCGCATCAAGATGGCTTTCCCGGTCTATCCCTTCCTCTGCGATTGGAAGCGCGTCTGGGAAATGGACCTTGCCAAAAGCGCCTACCAAGCTCTGCGCGACTACTTCCGAATGTTCGATCCGCGCCACGAACGCGAGGACTGGTTCTGGAACAAGATGGGCTACATCGATATCCAGCACCTGGCTCCCCGAATCCGCGCCGAGGTCGTCATGGCCACCGGACTGATGGACGACATCTGTCCCCCCTCCACCCAGTTCGCCGCCTTCAACAAGATCCAAAGCAAGAAGGAAGTGGTGATCTACCCCGACTACACTCACGAAGGCCTTCCCGGCTTCAACGACCGGATGTTGGAAACCATCCGAGGTCTGTAACCTATTCCAACTTGAACACCGTGGCCACCTCGTTACCCTCGCCGGTGGCTTGGATAATCAAGGCGTCTTGGTTCCAAGTGAAAGTTGGCTTGATCTTCGAACCAAGCATCTTGACCGAACGAATGGGCTTCTCCAGAAGCCCTTTCGCCTTGCCTAGGCTAGAGATGCGGACTTCGCCAGAGGGCTTTCCTAAGACGATGACGTACAGTGTCTTGCCCTTTTGAGTAAATCGCTTGTCTTCCGCGGTAAACGGCTTGTTCGAACCTTCATTAAAGCCTTGCGCTTTCAGGGGAGCGGCGCTGTCAAAGGCGGGACCTTCTCCCGCTACTTTCCAAGGTCGAGTGCCAAAGATTGCCTCTTTGTTCACTTTCATCCAAGCCCCAATCTCTTGGACGATCTTCAATTCCTGATCGTCCAGCGAGCCGTCTCCGCGCACCGGAACGCTCAAGAGGAGGTTGCCATTCTTGCTCACGACGTCGGCCAATGTTTGGATAACCGTTTTCGAGCTCTTATAGCCGTGACGTTCGTAAATCGCCCGGTCATAGTGCCATGAACCGATGCACGTATCGGTTTGCCAGGGCAATGGTTCGATGATGTTGCTCTGTCCCCGTTCGATGTCCCACACCATCGCTTTCCTTTGTTCTGGAGTCAGAATCTTGCCGTTGAGCACCGCCTCGTTTTTGCCCTTATGCCAAGCCATATTTGAGTTGTAGTAGTGGGCGGCAATCCGGAGGCCCGCGTCGGAAATCTGTGAAAAAGGGAGCGCGGTGTCGTCGAAGTAGAGCAGGTCGGGACGGTAGGTATCAACGAGGTCGTTGGTCCGATTGACGAACTTCTCAATGTAGGCATCCGTGGGCCTCGATATCCCATTTCCCCAATTCCAACGAGCGTGGATGGAACCGCCATCCATGAAGTTCGGAGCGGGCGTGTGGTTTTGGGCATAGAGATCCTGAGGGTCCAACCCTTCCCACCATTTGCCAACTCCATCCGCTTTAGTCCACGTGCCGTCGTAACTCATGCCCTGATACAGACCGTCGGGATCGGCGCCTTGGGCGGGTTCGTACCAGCTCCAGGCGTGAGCCGCATGAACGCTTACGCCGAAGCGAAGCCCAACTTTTCGCGCGGCTTTGGCCCATCCGCCGATAAGGTCTTTCTTAGGACCGACGCGGACGGAGTTCCACGGCTGATATTTACTGTTCCATAGGTCGAAGTTATCGTGGTGGTTGGCTAAAGCCACGAAGTATTGGGCTCCCGCAGCTTTGTACAAGCCTAACAATTGGTCCGGGTCCCAACGTTCGGCATGCCACTCGTGAATGACGTCCATGAATCCCGTGCGGGAGTTAGGACCGTAGCGCTCCTTGTGATCGCGATACGCGCGGGTCCCCGGCAGATACATTTCTCTGGCGTACCAGTCGCCACGTTCGGGCTGACACTGCGGTCCCCAATGCGCCCAAATTCCAAACTTGGCGTCCCGGAACCACTCAGGCGTCTTGTAGCCGGTCTGCAAAGACTCCCAAGTCGGTTCGAAATGTAGGGTGGTCATTAGGGTGAGTAGGGCAAGCATTCAATAAACCTCGTGGCTTTAAGTTAAGGTAGCGCTATGTGGACATATACCTGTGTTCGATCTCTCTAACATGGCGAGCATTTCAAAAGGGTCTTCTGAAATTCGTTACGAACTTGCTTAGCTAGACACGCCGTCGAAACGACCAAACTGCTATGTGCCAAATTGTTCGCCATGGTAGGCTCGATTGCTCTCGTCCTTCTCCTTGCAGGGAAGGACCACTCGGTCAAGCTGATGCGCTCGGATTTTATCTACCAAACCGCGCCGTTCCCGTCCTGTCACGCCGCCACAATCGTACAAACTTCGACCGGCAAGATCTTGGCCTCCTGGTTTGGCGGCACGGCGGAGGGTCATCCCGATGTGGGAGTCTATCTCTCCGAGTTGAAGGCAGATCAGTGGACCACGCCCAAGGAAGTCGCTCTCGGATTCGATCCCAACGGCGAGCGCCGCCCCTGCTACAACCCCGTCCTCTTCCAACCCACCGGCGGGCCCATTCTGCTCTTCTACAAAGTTGGAACGGGACCTCAAACCTGGTGGGGAATGCTCACCACGTCTCAGGATGACGGCGTGACGTGGTCGAAGCCGACCAGGCTTCCAGAAGGCATCTATGGGCCGATCAAGAACAAGCCCTTGGAACTGCCCGACCACACCCTTATCTGCCCTTCAAGTACGGAAGATCAAGGCTGGCGCGTGCATTTCGAATTCACCAAAGACTTCGGTAAGACGTGGACCAAAGGAGCCGTCGTGAATGACGGCAAAGCTATTGGGGCCATCCAGCCATCGTTTTTGACGCTTCCCGACGGTCGCCTTCGAGCGGTGGGCCGCACCCAGCAGGGCCGCGTCTTTTCGATCGACTCGGGCGATCATGGCAAAACTTGGGGGCCAATGTCCTTAACCAACGTCCCTAACCCCAACTCCGGTTGCGACGCCATCACCCTCAAAGACGGTCGTCATCTCTTGGTTTACAACAACACGCCAAGCGGACGCACTCCGTTGTGCGTCGCCGTCTCCATCGACGCCCAGACCTGGACGCCCGTAGTCACTCTGGAAAGTGATCCTGGCGAATACTCGTACCCTTCTCTTATCCAATCCAAAGACGGCCTGGTGCACATCGTTTACACCTGGCAGCGCAAGCGCATCAAACACGCTGTTCTGAGTGTCCGGTAAGAGTCAACGCAACACCACCGGCAAGAAGTGTCGTATAACCGGTTAATCTGTTTCCCGAGTGACTACGACATGTGCGTTGCCGACTACATTGAAGCCAAAGTAAAAGACGCCCGCTGGAAACGCTTCGGCGTGGGAGAGTTGGATGAGGCCATTGAGCGCGCCAACTTTCCTTCCCGGGAACGAGAAATCGTTCGCCACACCCCCGAGGGTCGAGTCCTTGCCTACGCCCATTGGGGCCTGGTCCCCTCTTGGGCTCAAGACGCCCGCATCGGTCGCCGAGCCTATAACGCCCGCTCCGAAACCGTCGCGGAGAAACCTATGTTTCGCGCCGCGTTCAAATCCCGACGCTGCCTCCTCATCGGCTCTTCTTACTGCGAATGGGTGGACGAAGGCGGCAAGAGCGCTTCGCTGGAGTTCGCCATCGATGGTGGTGACATGTATGCCTACGCGGGCCTCTGGGAAAAGTGGGGCGATCCGGAGTCGCCGTACATCAGCTGCACCATGCTCACCTGCCCGCCGAATTCCACCGTCGAGCCCTTCAACGACCGCATGCCCGTCATCCTTTCGCCCGAGGACTATGACGCCTGGCTAGATCCCCAGACCTCCCACCGGGATCTCCTTGCACTTTGCCTTCCTCTGGATGCATCGAGGGTAAGCGTCCGCCGAGGCCGCGACCCGCGAAAGTTCGATCGTGAACACCGAGATTTGGGCGGGCTATTCGGCTAGTTCAGCCCGGGCGGATCTCGTATGACGGGGAGATGGGCCGTTCGGCCAGCTTGACTTGGGTGAGTCGTCTCCTCACAATGGAGTATGGCTCGCCCGATTTGTTCGCTTCTTAGTCTTCTTTTTTGCCTTGCCATGGTCGGCGGGGCGATGGCGAGCAAATTAGCGCCAGCGACTCAGAAGCGTCCACCCAACATCGTTTTGATCTTTATCGACGACATGGGCTGGGGGGACTTGAGTTGCTATGGGCAGACCCAATATCAGACACCCATCTTGGACAGGATGGCTGCTGAAGGCACACGGTTTACCGATTTCTTGGTGGCCTCGCCAGGTTGTAGCCCTTCTCGGGCAGCGATCTTGACTGGGTGCTATCCGCAACGGGTGAGCGTGCCGGAGGTGCTCAATCCCGATTCACCGACCGGGCTTTCCCTGGACGAACAAACCTTGGCGGAACTGCTCAAGGCGCGAGGCTATGCGACCGGGATGATTGGGAAATGGCACTTGGGGGTCAACAATTTGATGCCGCGAGCTCAGGGGTTCGACGAGTATTTCGGGTTGCCCTATTCCAACGACATGTGGCCACCGAATGGCAAGCGATGGCCGACGCTGCACCTGTTCCAAAACGAAAAGGTCGTGGATACGATCTCAACGCTGGCCGACCAAGACAGACTGACGCGAAGGTACACAGAAAAGGCGGTGGATTTCATTCATCGTCACAAGAACCATCCGTTCTTCTTATATTTGCCTCACAGCATGGTTCACGTACCTCTGGGAGTTTCGAGTTCCTTCCGAGGAAAGAGTCGCGTGAACCTGTATGCGGACACGGTGATGGAGGTGGACTGGGCGGTGGGAGAGGTGCTGAGAGCCCTGAAACGAAATGGCTTAGATGACGATACGCTGGTCTGGTTTACCGCTGACAATGGACCTTGGCTGCCCTATGGGGATCACGCAGGTTCGGCAGGACCATTTCGAGAAGGGAAAGGCACAACGTTTGAGGGAGGATTTCGGGAGCCGTGCATCGTTCGTTGGCCCGGGCACGTTCCTGCGGGGCGAGTCGAAGATAAGTTCCTCACCGCGCTTGATGTGGTCCCCACGCTTTGCCATGTGACCGGCGCAACGCTTCCTGCCAAACAGATCGACGGAGTCAACGCCTGGGATTTGGTCAGTGGCAAGCCGGAGGCGACAGCCGCTCACGACGTTTTCTATTACTACTATCCGGGGGAACTCCGTGCGCTTCGTTGGCAGAACTGGAAACTCCAACTTCCGCATACGGATCGGCATCAGGCGGGCTTGCCGGGTCGGGGCGGAAAGTGGGCGGGGGAGGTGAACATCCCGGTGCCCATGGCACTTTACAACCTTGCCAACGATCCAGGCGAGAAAATGGACGTTTCCGCCCGGTATCCCGCGATTGTCGCCAAGCTCCAGAAATTGGCGGATGAAGCGAGGGCAGACCTGGGAGATTCGATTAAGAAGATCAAGGGGCATGGAGTCCGTGCCCCGGGACGAGTTGAAAAGGGCTCTCGTTAAAGGAGAGCCCTTGGCGGATTAGTTGCCTTTGCCCAGTCCGTCGTTTTTGTGATAGTTGGGATAGGCGGGGCGCCTGTACTTCTTGGGTGGGTTCTTCTTAAGCGCTTCGAGAAGGACCTTGACCGCCGTTTCCAATTGAGGATCTTGCCCCTGTCGCCACAGGTAAGGATCTTCGTCGACCTCGATGTCCGGTGCGACGCCGTGATTTTCGACCTCCCATTCACCGTTGAGTCCATAGATCGCCACTTGCGGAGCGGTAGCGAATCCGCCACCCATAAGGGGTACTCCCTGACCAGCGGCGACAAGTCCGCCCCAGGTCCGCTTGCCGATAAGTGGACCGACCTTGCCAGTGCGGAAGAACCAGGGGAGAGCGTCTCCTCCTGACCCCGCCATCTCATTGATCAGCATCGCCTTGGGCCCCTCGTTCGAGAAGATGGGGATAGGGAAATCCTCGCTATCGCGTTGAGCGCCGTTGCCGAGTACTTGCCGCGTCAGGATTTGAACGACGTAATCGGAGAGCGCACCGCCCTGGTTGAACCGGTCATCGACGAGAACGGCGTCCTTGTCCAGTTGGGACATGAAGTAGCGGTTAAAGCTGGTGTAGCCGCTTCCACCCGTGTCGGGCATGTGGATGTACGAAATCTTGCCACCCGACAGGGAATCGACCTTTCGGCGGTTATCCTCAACCCAGGCTTTGTAGCGCAGTGAGTACTCGGAGCCGACGGGAACAACGACGATCTCCCGCGCGGTGGCGAGGCTGGGCGAGGCCCCAACTTTGATTCGGACCTGTTTTCCGGCGGTGTTCTCGAACGCCTCAAAGACGTTGTCTTTGGCGGTGAGTTCCTTTCCATTGACGGCGAGCAGGTATTCGCCCTCTTTTACTGTAGCGCCCGGTTGGGTGAGCGGAGCGCGGAGTCCGGGGTTCCAGTTTTCGCCGTTGTAGATACGAGCGAAACAGTAACGACCACCCTCGATAGAGTAGTCCGCGCCGAGGAGGCCGCCCGGAACGCGGGTCGAAGAGGGCACGTCTCCGCCGCCGGAGAACGTGTGGCCGATGGTGACCTCGTTCAACATATCCTGCATGAGATAGTTGTAGTCCGCGCGACTGCTGAGGTTCTCAAGGTAGGGCTGGTACCGGGCGATGACTTTTTGAATGTCCAAGCCGTGGGTGTTCGGATCGTAGAGGAAGTCTCGCATGTTGCGCCAGACCTCGAAGAACATCTGCCGCCATTCCGCCTTCGGGTCGATCATGGCCTGCATCCCGTCCGTACCGACCACGCCTTGACCGGGTTGAGGAGGAGTCATGGTAGACACGATGGCCACGCTGCCGCCCATTTGAATGAGGGCTTTATCGCCGTGCGGGGTCGGGATGATGAACTGGATGCCGTTGCCAAACGGCATGGGCCGACGCGAGACGAAGGAGTACTTGATCGCCGACCCGCCTCGGAGGACGACGAAGCTCTTGGGAGTGAGGGCTACCAAAGAATCGTAGGGAGCGGGTGGAAGCGGCACCGAGAGGATGCGCTGGGAAATGCCGTCCAAGTCAATCTTGACGGCGGGATCTGGCTTGCCAGGAGATCGCTGGGTATCGCCCTCTTCCTCGTCGCTTTCTGGCGCGAGGGGGGAAGGGTCGCTGTTGCGCAGAACCGTCACATAGATGCTTCGAGTCACCTGGTGATCCATGGAACTCATGCCGCCGACGGAGAGCGTTTGGGCGACGTCGGTGCTGGCCATGAAATAGAGCAATCTTCCGCCGCGATCGAAGACCGCGTTATCCGCCTGACTGAGACCGTCGGTGACTTGGGTCGACTTTCCGGTCTCTAGGCTGTAAAGAAATACGGCCTGAAGCTTATTTTTTAGGCGCTTGGTGTAAGTGATCCACTTGCTGTCGGGCGACCAATTGGGATTGAGTGAGTCGCCGAAGAAATAGTAGGGCTCCCGATCAATTTGAATGTACTTCTTGGTTTCCAGATCCAGGATGTACATCCGCAAAGACTGATCCACGTAGACAATTTTCTTGGAGTCTGGCGACCAAGCGAGCGAGTGATACCAACTGGGCGTGTCCGAGAGCTTGTAGACTTCCGGTTTGGTCCCGTCCATCTGATCCACGACATTGAGCTCGTAGTTTCCACTGGCGTCGGTAAGATAGGCGATCTTCTTACCGTCGGGGGACCAGAGCGGGGTGCGTTCGGCTACCCCGGGCGTTTGGGTGATATTTCGAGGGTCGCCGTTGTCTACCGGGAGGGTGAAGATATCTCCGCGGGCTTCAACCACTGCGCGGATGCCATTCGGAGAGACGTCGGCGGCTTGAATCTGGTCGCCGACGGCGCGGTATCCGGGACGGACTTCTAGGAGGTCGTCATCGATCTCAATGGGGACCTTCTTCTCGGACTTCGCCTTGAGATCGTAGAGGTAGATCGACCCGATCCGTTCGAAGACGATGGCGTCTTCACCAGCGGAGGCGGATTTGATTTCAAAGTCGGCCGGCGAGAGGAGCTGGCTCACCTTTTTCGAACCGGTGTCATAGGCGAACAGGGTGCTTCGTCCGCTGCGGTCGGACACGAAATAGACCTTATCGCCAATCCACATGGGGAATCGGTCGTTGGAATTTTGGCGGGGGACCTTTTCGATTTTGGAATCGGAGAGTCGTGCTATCCAGATCGGCGTAGTCTGTCCGCCCTGGTACCGCTTCCATTCTGGCTGCCACAGATCGTGCGGGATATAGGCAATTTTGCTGCTGTCTGGAGACAGTGAGCCGGTCATGCCTCGGGGGAGCGGAAGAGCTTTGGGCCATCCTCCCTGAAGGGGCACGGTGTAGAGCCGGTTTTGCCCAAGGCTTTGCTCGAATGAGGACGAGAACAGAATCGACTTTCCATCAGGCGTCCATCCCTGCACTTCATCGCTGACGGGATGAAAAGTAAGTCGTCTGGGGGTGCCACCGGTGGCGGGGACGACGTAAACGTCTTGGTTGCCATCGTAGTCTCCCGTGAAGGCCACCCATTTGCCGTCAGGCGAGAAGTGGGGCTCTACCTCTAATCCGGCGCCGATCGTCAGTCGCCTCGCCTGCCCGCCCGCTCGGGGTACGGACCAGAGATCGGTACCGTACTCGAAAACGATGGAGGTCTCACTTAGGGTGGGGTTTCTCGCCAGGAGGGGTTTGGACGGATCGTTGGCGAGGGCGGTCCCCGCTACGACCAGGATGGTGTAAATCGAGAAAGTTGCTCTCATAGGAAGATGAGGCGAGTATATCAAGCCATCTTCGCGAGGGCAACGAAAAGTGAGGGAGGACCCAGACAGCGCCCGGCGCCCGGTCCTCCTATACGCCGGGCGCGGGGCGCTGTCAACAGATGGGCTAATGTCCGGCGTCTTGCGGTTGGAGAATCTCCATGACGCCGATTGCCGTTTTGCCGTTGGCCGACGCCGAAACTTGGATCGATCCTTCGGCGTCCTCGGCGGTCGTCGCGTAAAAGACTGCGCTGGAGTTGCCAGCGGTGACGGTCACCGTGCTCGGAAATGAGTCGAATGCATCCGGGTTATCGGTGGATAAATCAATAACCTGATTGCTGGTACAGGCGTGAGTTAGCACCACCTGGTATCCGACGGTATCACCGGCCTGGACTTGGCCGTTGGGTGCTAACGGTATGACGAATTGAGGGTCTGACCAACACAAAGCCAGGATGGCAGTGCTAAGTAACGCCAATGATAAGCCTAAAGTAAGTTTTAGTGGTCTTGTAAACATCAAAAGTAATATAGTACAGAAATAAAAGAAATTTATAAGTACTATTTACTTGAAATGATTGTTAGCCAGACCCGATTAATTTGTAGAAGTTTAGGTTCGCATCGCCAATGGCATTTCTAAGTCTGCCTTCGATCCGGGCGATTCTGATCTCGTTGACTTTGAAGGGGGCCTGATCTCCCGAGGACAGACGGTAAAGGCATCTTCCCAGGTTCTCGGCCGACTCTTCGAATCTGCCTAGCTCAAGCATGATTTGAGACCGCCAGAGGTAGGATCTGCCCACAATTGTTGGATCGCCTGATCGTTCGGCATGGGCCAGGGAAAGCTCAATCCTCTCAAGAGCTTCGTCATACTTTCCGGTCTCACACAGAATTTCTGCCCAGCCGATGTCGATTCCCCATTTTGTTCGGTGATCGGAGGTGCTTGCGCCAATCTGCTCATACTCCTGAAGACAATCGACATAGAGTTCGTGAAGCCCAAGATTCAGAGCTGCTCCTGCGACATTGCTCAGAGCAGAATGAATCATGGGAACGTGATTTGCTTCCCGGCCAAGCGCCAGCGCCTCTTGACCGCATTCCAATGAAAGTTCGGGATTTGCATTAGCCCAGTATGCTGACGATAAGTTCACCAACACACGAGCCCGAAGCACAAGATCGTTCATATCTTTGACCGTCTCATAGGCGCGCTTGAGGCGTGAAATGGCTTGTTCGGTGTCCCCAGCTTTCGTAAGAAAAATTGAAGCAAGAATGTCCATGGAGACGAGTTCTTCCTTGTCTTCTGGGCCACAGATTGCCAGACACTCATCTGCCAGAGATATGCCAGATCTTAATCGATTTCGTCGATACCAATAAGACCAGCATTGCCTAGAAACTTCCAGGAAGTCTCGCGGAGATTTTCTGACTTCAATCAGAAATCGCAAAGCCGATTCGAAATCGGCTCGCATGGCGTCAAGCTTCGCAAGATTTTCCGCTTGATTGGCGCCGGTGAGCGGCATGAGAGCGGCAAACTTGGCATAGAAATACATGAAGTGCTGCTCACGTATGTCACGCCAGTCCTTTTCGCGCTCCAGCGAATCGCGAATCGCCGTTCGAATGTGAGATTCGAGCCTGTATCCCGCACGCTCTTCTAGGAGATTTGATTCGACAATCAGCCCTAAGTCCTCTAAAAACTCAATGGGCGCGCGAATCGTCTTGACCTCCTCGCCAATCAGTTCAGCAAGATCATCCGGCATCCAAATGTCTTCAAAAACGGAAGCCCATTCCAGAACGCTGCACGTGGCTGGGGGAAGGCTATCGATGGTCCACCTTACCGAGGCGCTAAGGCTATCGTGACGTCCTTCCCGTTCCAAATGGGCGTCTTGCTTCTTTCCCTGGACAAGAGCAAGAACTTCTTGGAGCGACTCGGAACGTGTTCTCTTTGCAGCAAGTGAAATGGCAAGGGGATGCCCAGCTAGCGATCGGCATATTTCAACGATCAGTTTGATTTCGTCCGGGTTGGGGTGATACCCGTGGTGAATCAATCGCATGCGATCCAACATAAGGGCAGTCGCTTCGTATGTCTCCAGATCCTCAAGGGACAGAGACTTCGATGTTGGCGGGATGCCTAGTGGTTGAATTCTGAAGGAGTGATCGTTAGATGGCTCAAGTGGCGTTGTGGATGTAGCGAGTACGTAGACGCCACTCGTCGATAGAAGCGACTTGATGATTTGGCTAACGTCTGGGACGGCCCGCTCGCACCCATCAAATAGGATCAAGTGGCGGCGATTTCCGAAGTACTTCCGAATCATCGCATCGGAAATTGCCCCAAGGTGTTCGACTTGCATCCCAATGGCCGCGAACATGCGACCAACCACTTCATCACGCGTGGTTGCTCCGGCAAGGTCAACGAATCTTACGCCATCGCGCATGAGGGGAGTGCCTTCTTCCTCGTCTAATTCAATGCAGAGTTCACGCGCTACTCGATGAGCCAAAACCGATTTGCCAACGCCGCTCGGGCCGAGAAGGGTGACCCAACGGTCTCTTTGGAGTTGGACTTGGATCTGCTCGATCTCGTCGCTGCGGCCAATGACAAGCGTGTCGGACAGCGGGATGTTGTGACGGGCGGTGAGGTCGTCTCGGAAGGGTTCGGGTTCGGGAAGTTCAAAGTGGCGGAGGGCCCAGACGGTTTCGGTTCGGCCCATTTGAACGTTATGAAGTTCACCGAGACAGATCGCCCAGTAGGGAAAGAGCTCCAGGTCCTCCGCAATGGCGTTGGTGATGCTGGAAATGAGGATGCAGTTTTGGGGAGCAACGTCGGCCAGCCATTGCGCGCGTTGATAGGGCAAATCGGTGAGGTTGGGCTGCTCGTGCGCGATTTCGCCCGTAGAGACGCCGATGTGGAAAGGAACGTTCTGATTGAGGGCGACTAACCGACGGGCAAACTCGCCGACGATTCGCAGGGCCTCGCCGACGCTGGAGAACTGCAGCGTAGTGGACCAAACCTTATCGTTTCGACTGGCAAGCAGTTGCGCGTTAGCCGCGAATAGCTTCTCGATGGCAACGGTTAGCGGGTCCGATTTCTTCGTCGCCTTGGGCTTGAAGGGACGAGGAATGGTGATGGCTACAAACGTGGCGTAATGAGTAGCCATATCAAAACGTGAGATATGATTGAACTTGTTGAGAAACTAAATCGAGCCTGAAAGCGAGAGTGTTTTGACGCATGAATTCCTTCCAAAGACGCTAGTTCATGTATACCGCCTCCGGACTGAAGTTTGTCATTGAACCAATGACAGAGAATCAGTTTGTCCTGACGGCGCCGGTACGCTGAAGCTTGTTCCAACCTTGGCGTCCGCCCCCCAACGCTCGCCATAGTGATTGTAATACAACTCCGTACATCATCTGACGATAGACAAGGCGTTGAAGGAATAAATACAGGAGATCGATCTTGGGAGCCCGTTCCCAACGGTAGGCAAGCCAGGCGGCGGAAAGCTCTACGGCAAAGAAGAGACCGTAGAGAACGCTCAAAGTAACCAGTTGGTCGAAGGCCGCCGACGAACTCTGGAGCTCAGTCGATCCGCCACTCTTCCATGCGAGGAGGAAGGTGGCCAGAGTGGTCAAGATTTTGAGGTCGATCAGGGGCGCCAAAATCTGAAACACGATTTGAAACAGCCAGAGACTGGGAATGGCAAACCACCCGAACCAGCCGTAACGACCCAGCGCCTTGCGATGTTTGACGAGGCATTGGAGCGTGCCGTAGGCCCAACGGAATCGCTGTTTGAAAAAGGCGCCGAAGGATTGGGGAGCTTCCGTGTAGGCGATCGCGCGAGGCTCGTTCGCCAGTCGATAACCTGCCATTCTGAGCCGCCAGGTCAAATCCATATCTTCAGCCAGGGTGTCTGATTCGTAGCCTCCCACCTGACGCACCGCTGAGGCGCGCCATGCGCCAATGGCGCCAGGAACGACGGTGATGCAATTCAGAAGCCCGAATGCTCGTCGGTCCACGTTTTGGCTGGTGGTGTACTCCAGGGACTGCCAACGCGTGAGCAGGTTTTGGGCATTGCCCACCTTGACGTTTCCGGCCACCGCGGCCACCCTCGGATCAGCGAAGTGGGCGACCAAGTGAGAAATTGCTTCGGAGTCAAGTTGGGTATCGGCGTCGATGCCAAAGAGGACCTCTCCGCGAGCCTGTTCGATGGCGAGATTGAGTGCCGAGGCTTTGCCGCCATTGGTCTTTTGGATGAGGCGGACGCGAGGAGTATTGGCGAAGGCACCGCGAATGACTTCAACCGTGCGATCGGTGGAACCATCGTCCACGATCAATATCTCTTCTACGGGATAGCGAGAAGCGAGGACTGACTGAAGGGTTCGGACGACAACCTTTTCTTCGTTGAAGGCGGCAATTACGACCGAAACCGTCGGTTGATGTGGGAGTGCGGAGAGGAGCCGGTGTTTGCGACGGGATAGGGAAGCCAAAATCGTCATGACGACGGCGCGTCCCAAGCCCAGAGCAATGGCGGCAAGGAAGGCGAAGGTTAAGATCCGCTCGGTCCAGAACGAAACGGCGAAAATGGTTCGGTCGAGCCCGATGAGACTCCTTTCGCTGTCGGGTATGGGCGGCATGATTTGGGCGTGAGGCTTCCCGATCAGGTCGCCCACGGTGACGAACTTGTAGCCTTCTTTCTGGAGGGCAGGGACGATTTGGGCCAGAGCGGCCACGGTGGCAGAACGATCGCCCCCGGCATCGTGAAGAAGGATGATGTTGCCTTCGTTGTCCGTTCCTTGGCGGCTCCTGACGTCTCGGAGAACGTCGCGAACGATGTCGTCGGCGGTTTTGGAGCGAGACTGCCCATTTCCCAGCGGAACGCGTAAGTCCCAGTCTTGCGGGTCTATATTCTCGCCCACCGTCACGTAGTGCAAACGGTCGGCGATCTCGACGGGGGCAACTTGGTCGGGAGTGCTCGGTTGGCTATCCGCGTTGTAAGGAGGACGGAAAAGAATGGTGGACCGACCGGTGATGCTCTCGATGGCGCGTTGGGTGGCGTTCAACTCCAGGGCAGCGCGTCGATCCCCTACGGCACCGATGTCCGGGTGAGTAAAGGAGTGGTTTCCTATCTCGTGGCCCTCGGCGTAGATGCGCTCTACGATATCAGGATGCTCTTCCGCATTTTGGCCGATGAGGAAAAATGTGCCGGGGACTCCGAGTCGCTTCAACTCATCGAGAATCTGAGGCGTGTACTCGGGATCGGGCCCGTCGTCAAAGGTAAGGACCAGTCGTTTGGGTTGATAGCCCGACTTTTGAAGGACGAAGGGGAAGGCGTATTTTCGATAGCTCCAATCGAATATTTCGCCAGAGTTGGGATCCGGTTGAACTCGTCGTCGACCGTCCTGAGGGCGAGCCTTAACGTCAAGAATTTCGCCTTTGCCAACGAAGTCGACCGACTGAGGAAAGTCGATGGCCTCGAGGCCAGAAGACTCGGGGGGGCGATTCAATTTGCCCTTGTCGAGGAAACTCCAGATTGCCGGGTCCTCAGATCCCATCACCCATAGTGCAGCCCCGCGGGCATCCATCGCCTGAGCGTCTCGCCATTGGTTGTAGGCGGTGATGGCGTCCAGCATCCAGACCTTGTGGTCTTTGCCATTGTCATCGTCGTACTCGAACTCGGGATTTACGGAACTGGGATCAATTTCGATCACGTCTTCTGGAGCTTCGGAATCTCGATAGCCGGCGGCAGTGGCCATGGCGTCTTCGAAGGTCAGGCTCTGGGCAGACGGCTGTCCCTTCTCCCAATCGTAGGCGTACGCTCCGAGGCCCACCACCAACTTGTCTTCGGGGACCAGGTTCAGCACCTGCCGAAGGGTCCTATTCGACCAAGGAAGCGAGGCGATGGGGCCGGGGGAATCTGTTTCCGAATGCTCATCGTAGAGCATCAGGACTCCCCAATTAACTTCGTCGAGAGCCTGGGAGATTTGCCTTGGTTCCAGACTGGCTTCCAAATCTACCGTCAGGATGCGGTCTTTGAGATGCAAGGAGGTTCCGAGGCGGTGAAGAAACTGGACGTAGTTGGGCCAAAGCGAGTCCGGGACAAGTTCGAAGTCGACATTAAGGCCCTGAAAACCGTAAGCGGTTTGCCATCTTTGAATGGACTGGATCAGATGCTCTTGGGCGGGTTGCGAAGTGAGGAGGGTTCGCACACGCTGCGAGTCAAAAACGCCATGATCGCTGTTGCCGAGGACAGGAAGGATCGCAACACCGTTTTGGCGTGCGATGCGAATCACTTCCTGATTCGACGCATTCTCGCTGAGATCGAAGTCTTGGGTATTGAGCCCCTGACCGTTGGCGGTGAGAGAGAGCCACGCGGGAGCGACGTGCGTGAGGTTCTTCGCGTTGAGCTCGAAAGACTTCAACCCCGTTTGTTGCCACGGCGCGTAGAAGCCCACAGCCAGCTTTTGATCTGTGGGCAAGGGAAGGTGGACCTTCTTTGCGGCCACTGGGTGGGTGCGGGACTTCGCCAGTTCTCGCTTTGTCTGCTGGAGCAAAGCGCCCGCTCGCTTTTGGTCGAGACGCGGGAAGTGCGGAAGATAACCGTGATGGCCCTTGGGCACGCCGGGCAAGACGGGCAGGGCGAGAAGACTCAGTCCGAAGAGGCTAGTGGCGATGGCCGCGATCAGGCCGAATCCCAAGATGGATCGGGACGCGACTTTCTTCCTTCTTCCCGAAGGGTCGTAAAAGACCGGCGAAGACGACATGACAAACGATGCATGTCAGACCAGCAAGAAACAGTTCCTTAACCCGACGAAAGACTACGCCACACGCGGAAATTCCATGTCCGCATCTCGGGGATGAGGCATAGGAGGAAGTTTGAGATAGGCTTCGACCACTTTCGGGTCAAAGTGGAGGCCGGACTGGGCGGAAATATACTCTCGCACCTGTTCCTCGGACCAACCCTTTCGATAGGGGCGGTCGGAGCGGAGGGCATCCCAAACGTCCGCTACGGCAAAGATTCTGGCAAGCCAAGGGATTTTGTCGCCCTTGAGCCCCATGGGGTAGCCCGTGCCGTCCCATTTCTCGTGGTGGCAAAGAGGAATTTCGATGCAGTCGTGGAGGAAGTCGATAGGGGCGAGCATATCCGCAGCCAGCGTTGTGTGGGTCTGCATGATTTCGTATTCTTCCTCGGTCAGCTTGCCAGGCTTTTGGAGGATGGCGTCAGGGACTCCCAGCTTGCCAATATCGTGCAGCAGCGCTCCGTGGTAGAGGCGGCGGAGGTCGTTGTGAGAGAGCCCCAACGCTTCTCCAAGTTTGACCGCCATTTCCGAAACGCGCTTGGTGTGACCCTCGGTTTCATGGTCACGCGCGTCCATCGCCCGGGACCAACCTTCGATCGTGCTGCTGTAGGCGCGTTCTAAGGCGTTGGTGCGTTCTCTGACGCGATACTCCAAAACGTCGTTATGAAATTTATAGGCGTCTTGAAGGTCTAAAGACATCAGAACCAGGCTCGCTACTTCACCCAACTCGGTGGGGTCCTTCAGAACGCTTCCCAGGTGCGTACGGTCCGATGAGCGTAAGCATCGAGACACCTGCTCCAATGGCACGGAGACCCAGCGCAGAAGGAAGTAGGTGAGGGTGGCGAGGACGATGATGGCAAAGCCGATCACCAGTCCCAGGGCCAAGCCGTGACGGGTCTTGAGCGACTCCAAAGTGTGCTCGTTGCAGACCAGATGAACGGTAGCTATGGCCTCGCCATTGAGCCCTGGCAGGGGACGATTGACGACAAACTGTGTTTCTTCGTCGATGCGTGGGGAAGCAATGGAACGGGGACCAAGCTGGACGGAAGCCTCTGAAGAGGTGAGTGAGGATAGTTCGTCGAGGTAACGGGCATCCCAGCGTCTGCCGACGAGAAAGTGTCCATAGACCGTCTTCATCCGGGCCACATCTGCGGTCTTGTGGACGGAACCTCCGTGGATTTCCATCACGGATTTGCCCGATGGGACGAAGAAGTGCGAGAACGGGTTTCCGTGCCGATGCAGCTGCTGGAGCTGACTAAGTTCAAGGCGAGGCACTTCGGAAGCGTTGACCCGAGTCCACGAGTAGATAGGCTCCCACTTTTCGTTGTATATCTGAACCCAATCGACATCGAACGCCTGACCATTGGGGTCGATGTAGACCTTGATCCAGTTGGAGTCCTTCCGCTTGATCCCTACGACCAGATCGTCCCAGTAGGTGTAATCGAAGACAAAGCTTTTTGCTTGCCGCCCGATCAGTTGGACGACGTTATCCGTGAGGTGCTCTCTTTCGCTTTTCGATGTATAGGAAATGGACTTGGCGAGGTCGGACTCGGTCTTAAGCATGAAGACAGTGCCGAGCAAGAAGAACGTCGATATGACGCCGACGAGCAGCCCGACCCTGGATCGTACAGAAGCGACACGAATCCCTAACTTCATATAAAGAGACCGAAAGAAATTGTTCAGAGAACATTGGACATATCGGTTCCTTTAGCTCAGGTATGCAAAAGAATCTTGAAAAACTAGCAGGAGTAGGTAACAACGTCCCGGATTCCTGAGCGGTTATCCGGGACAAAATAGTTCAATGAAACGGTTAAGCCATAGTGTTGGCGATTTATTGCGTTAGTGCCCCGCTTTCTTAGAAGTTCTTCTGGCGCTTACTTCGATTCCTTTTTGCAGCAACATAAAGATAAGTAAGAGTGTTCCAATCGCGATACGAGTCCACCAGGAACTGAGACTTCCATCGAAGTTGATCGCAGTTTGAATCATGGCGAGGATGAGTACGCCGAGGAAAGAGCCGAAGACCGAGCCGTATCCACCACTGAGGAGCGTCCCCCCAATCACAACGGCGGCGATGGCATCTAGCTCAAGCCCCGTGCCAGATAGAGCGTTTCCAGAAGAGGTGTAGATGGTGTACACCACACCTGCTAATGCAGAACAGAATCCGCTCAGGGCGTAAATCCAAATCTTGGTTTTTCCTACCGATAATCCCATTAACATCGCCGAACTCTCGTTGCCGCCAATGGCGTAGACGGTACGACCAAAACGGGTTTGTTTTGCCAGGACGATGCCTGCGACCAGGACAACGAGGAAGAGGATGGCGGAGATGGGAAGAGAAGCGCCGTTGGGCAGGCTAATCTTGATTCCGGCCAGGGCCGAGAAGAATGGATGATCGATCTGAACCGATTCTTTGCTGATCCACAAGCCGAGCCCACGCGCCAAGAACAACCCTGCCAGCGTCACCAAAAATGGCGGCAGATTAAACTTTTGGATCAAGAGCCCGTGACCGCAACCCAAGAGCAGTCCGAATAGCAGCACGGTGGCTATGGCGAGGGCAGGGTGAAGGTGCTTGTTTTGAATCAGCACCGCCGTCATGATGCCCGTGCAGCCCACCATGGAGCCGACCGAGAGATCGATGCCGCCGCTGAGGATGACGAAGGTGACCCCAACGGCGGTGATGCCGAGGAACGCGTTGTCGGTCAGAAAGTTCAAGAAGACGCGAAGGCTAAAGAAGCCTTCGAACTTCAACCCTGCCGCCACGTAGATGGCGATACAAACCAGCGAGGTGGCGATGATGGGCAATCGCTCTTTGGTGAAGATGGCCTTCATGCCGCCCTCCTTCGGGCAAATCGTGCCCGGAATTCTGGGGCCTGGAAGAGGGCGACGATGACCACGACGGCGGCCTTAAGGATCAACGTGATCTCGGCGGAAACGCCGCGGGTGAGAATCGTGGTGGTGAGCGACTGCATCAAGATCGCGCCGAGAATGGAGCCCGCGATGGAGAATCGTCCACCGGCAAGCGAAGTCCCTCCGATGGCGACGGCGAGAATGGCGTCCAGTTCGAGGTAGAGCCCGACGTTGTTCGCGTCTGCGCCTTTGATGTCGGCGGTGGGGATGAGTCCGGCTAATCCGGCGAGAACGGCGCAGATGACGTATACGGTCAGTTTGACGTTCTTGGCGTTAATGCCCGAGTAGCGGCTGGCAACGGGATTGTTTCCAACTGCTTCGACGAACAGGCCGTAGGCGGACTTTCGAGCGAGCAAGCCGATCAGGATAGCGGCAATAACGAAGAGCCAAATGGGATTCGGGATCGCGAACGTGGAACCACTGCCTAGAGCGGCGAACTTGGGATCGTTGAAAGTGACGATCTGGCCATCGGTCAGCAACTGGGCGACACCACGTCCCGCTACCATTAAGAGCAGGGTCGCGACGATGGGCTGAATCTCCAGGAAGCTGACGAGAAACCCGTTGAAGATGCCGCAGATGAGGGCGACGAAGAGGGCGACGGCGATGATGGCGGGGATGGAGCCGTGAACGTTCAGTGCGTTCAGGATGCAGCCCTCGGGCCTCGCGATCAAACAACCTGCGACAGCGCCCGCGATCGCCATGACTGCGCCCACCGAGAGATCAACGCCTCCGGTGGCAATCACCAGGGTCATGCCGAGGGAAAGGATCATGACGGGGGCGGCGCGATTCACGATGTCAATCAGGCTTCCGAAGAGACGCCCATCGCGCATCTCCACGTGAAAGAAGCCGGGGGTGAGGATCAAATTGAATAGGAGAATTCCCAGCAGGGCCATGAGCGGCCAAAACAAATTGGATTGACGAAACTTCAAGCTTCGCCTCCGGCGATCATGGACATGACTTTCTCTTCACTGGCTTCTTCTCCGGTCAACATGCCGACCATCTTTCTATCCCGCATGACGGCGATCTTGGTGCAGCTTCGAACGACTTCTTCCAATTCGGAAGAGACGAATACGAACGCCATTCCCTCTTTTCGAAGCTTCTCGATGAGGGCAGAAATCTCAAACTTGGCGCCAACGTCGATTCCGCGAGTCGGCTCGTCGAGGAGGAGTAGACGGGGGTTCGCGGCGAGCCATCGGGCGAGGATAACCTTCTGCTGGTTCCCGCCGCTAAGGTTCTTAATCGGCGTCTCCGGGCTGGCGGTCTTGATGCGCAGGCTGTCGATGAAGACTTGAACAATCTCGTCCTGCTTGGACCGGCTGAGTTTGCGGAACCAACCTTGACGGGCTTGAAGCACGATGGTGAGGTTCTCGCGGACGCTAAGATCGGGCAGAATTCCTTCCAGCTTACGGTCCTCGGGGCAGAGCCCAAAGCCGGAGGCGATGGCCTTGGAAGTCTTGTGACCGGATGCGGAGCGACCGTCGATTTTCAGTTCTCCGTGATTGGCGCTATCGATCCCGTAAAGAAGCCGCACCGTTTCCGTTCTGCCCGAGCCGAGCAATCCGGCCAAGCCGAGGACCTCGCCGCTACCGATGGTGAAATTGACGCCCTCCACGCTACCGCTATGACCCATGTCTTGGGTTTCGATGAAGGAGGTGGATTGGATGGGGTCTTTGGCGACTCGCTCCGATTCGAGGGCCGACGCATCGCGACCGATCATCATTGAGACAAGTTCGAGGCGGGGAAGTTGGTCGATGGGCGCGTCTCCCACGTTGTTGCCGTTACGTAGAACCGTAATGTGGTCGGAGACGGCGTAAACCTGATCGAGGAAATGAGTGACGAAGACGATCCCCATGCCCTCGTTCTTGAGTTTGGTGATCGCCTCGAAAAGCTGTTTGACTTCGTCTCGGTCCAAGCTGGAAGTGGGCTCGTCCAGCACGAGTACCTTGGCGTCGACGTCCAGAGCGCGGGCAATGGCGGCCATCTGTTGGATGGCGATGGAGAAACTCCCGAGCGGTCGGCGAACGTCAACGTTCAAGCCGAGCCGGGCCATGGCTCGCTCGGCGCGCTCTTTAACCTCTTTCCACTTGATACCGGTGAACCCGGCGGACTCTCGCCCAAGACAAATGTTCTCGGCCAAGGACAGGTTGGGCACCAGGTTGACCTCTTGATAGACGGTGCTGATGCCTTGGCTCACGGCGTCCTGTGGAGACTTGATCTGGATGGGTTTGCCTTCCAGCAGAATCTCGCCGCTATCGAGGGTGTGGACGCCGGTCATGACCTTGATCAAGGTGCTCTTGCCAGCGCCGTTCTCTCCCATTAACGCGTGAACCTCGCCGGCGCGAACCGTGAAGCTCACGCCGTCGAGGGCCTTGACACCCGGAAAGGATTTCTGGATGTTTCTTAATTGAAGTAGTTCGGCCATAGAAGGTCGGTTCCTATTACTCCTTATTTCCACTCGAGCCGAGGAGGATGCCGAGGTCGATGAATTGTCCGCCGTCGTTTTGGTGACAGTGGACGGCGACGACGTTCTTGCCTTTCTTCAGCGCCTTGCGGAGCGCGGCGGTGACTTCCATGCCGTCATAGCCGTCATTCCAGGTCCCTTCCTCAGCCGCCCACACGAGCGCGCCATTGATGTAGATCTGGGCGGCGTTATCGTAGTGAATGGCGATCAGACCCCGCTCAAAGGTGATGGGCTCGTAGTCGAAGGACTGGCGGAGCCAGATGTCCGACGTGGTCCACTTGGTCTTTTCCGCGTTGTCCTTGTTCCCGAATCCGCCTGGCGCGGACTTCCAACTGGTGGAGTTGAACTCGGGCTTGAACCAGTCCTCGGCGGGCTTCTCGGTGGTGTACTGCCAGTCTTTGGCAAGGGAGCCGTCACGAGCGGAACCGACGACAGTGGTCCAGGTCATGGCTTTGTTCGTGCTGGCGGAAACGCCTTTTTCAAACGCGGCCTTCTTGGAGAGAGCGGCGTGGAGCTTTTTGACATCGAACTTGGGCTTGCGGTCGTACGTGTAAACGCCGTTTCGCTCTTGCTCAACGTCGGTGAGCTGGGTGTAGCAGAAGCCGAACATGTTCGGGTTATCCAGGAGGGCGTCGCCCAGTCCTTCAAACCGGGTGTAGAACTCTTCCAGGGTCTTGGGCGAATTGCCATAGCCCCAGCCTTCGCCGGTGGCCCAGCCAATCCCGCCGTATTCACTGACCATGAACGGAACGCCAACCTTTGGCTTCTGGCCGTACTGCGGGGGCAGGCCGTCGCCTTGGAAGTACCGCATCCAGCGATCTCGGAAGGTGGCGGGGTTCTGGTCGTAGTCGTGGGCATCCAGGACTTCTGGATTGGCAACGGTGTGCGTCCAGCCGCTACTGTCGATAATCGGTCGGGACGGATCCAACTGTCGAGTTAGGGCAACGGTGGCGTTTTGGATAGGACCGGCCGAGTCTGCCGATTCATTGAAGGGACACCAGCCAACCACGCTGGGGTGGTTGCGGTCTCGGCGAACTATCTCGTTCCACTCGTCGAGGACGGGGAGGTTGATGCGCGGGTCGGCGTAGTTCAGACCCCAGTTCGGGAACTCGCCCCAGACCAAGTAGCCCATCTTGTCGGCCAAGTACAGGAATCGGGGTTCGAACACCTTTTGGTGGAGTCGCGCCCCATTGAAACCGGCGGCCATCGAAAGTTCGATATCGTGCTTCAGGGCCTCGGCGCTGGGGGCGGTCCAGATTCCGTCCGGATAGAAGCCTTGGTCCAAGACGAGTCGCTGGAACACGGGCTTGCCGTTGATCAGGATGGCGTGGCCGTCAATGGTGATGGAGCGCATCCCCGCATAAGTCTTGAGGGTATCGACCGTCTTGCCGTTCTGGCGGACACTGAGTTCGACGTCGTAAAGGAACGGATCTTCGATGGACCAGAGGCGGGGCTTGGAGATGGGGACCACCATCTTGCCGTTGCGCCAGTCTGCGGTGGTCTCGGCTTCGGCAACGGTCTTGCCGCCAGCTTTGACGACGGCATGAACTTTCTGTCCGGGGAGGGCGTTGGCGACTTCGGCGGTGATCAGGAACTGCGATCCGGCCACGTCCGGCTCGATTCGAACGCCATTCAGGTAACTGGCGCCGACGCCTTCCAGCCAAACGGTCTGCCAGATGCCGGTGGTTCGGGTGTAGAGACAGCCGAAACTCTTTTCTTCCGTACACTGCTTGCCGAGGGCCTGGAGGCCGCTCTTGGTGTCATCGAAGGCGTGAACGATGACGGTGTTGTCGCCGGGCTTGAGGTACTGGGTGATTTCGAACCCGAAGGCGACCGATCCACCGGTGTGCTGGCCGACCTGGTGCCCGTTAACCCAGACGGTGGTGAGCCAGTCGCACGCGCCGATGTGGAGGATGGTGCGAGACGTCTTCCAGTTCTTCGGTCGGGCAAAGTTGCGCCGATACCAAACGTTCTTGACGAAGCCCTTTCGGTTCAGCCCGGAAAGCTCGCTCTCCCGACAAAAGGGGACGAGGATCTTGTCCGGGTAATTGGACTTGGTGAGGAAGCTGGTGTCTTTGGAGTCGTCGGTCTCGGCGAACTCCCAGGAGCCATTCAGATTGAGCCACTCCGCCCGTTCCATATCGGGCCGAGGATGCTCGGGGCGAGGGATGCTCTGTGCGGCATCGGCGTTTAATACGTTCATAGTGAGGAGTCCGGCGACGATGCCAACTAGACCTAAGTTCATTTTGTTCCTTTAAGCCGAATCAAAGTGAATGAGTAAGCCGGGAAAAGATGTTGAATTTGGTCACCGGCGACCTTTACTTGCACCTTTTTGGGGCTGACCTTGTTGGGGTTATCCAACGTGTTCTCATCCATCGGGTCTCCCGAGGTTAGCACCTCCGCGTCCGTGATGCGCGCATTGTGCATGCCTTTCAAGGCCACATTCGCGCTCACTGGACGAGAACCTGCGTTAACGACCTTGAGAATGGTCTCTCCGGTCTTTTCATCGATGCCCGCGCTGGCGTGGAACGTTTGAGTGGTGGGGACCGCCTGATCGTAAATCAGTTTGCCGTCTTGCCAGCACTTGATCCGCTCGTCGGTGAATTCCATTTTCAGGTCGTACCAGCGGCCGGTTTCCACCTTGCTGTCCACCTGCCGACCGATGAGGGTCTTGTCTCCCTTGACGCCGAGTTCTAATGCGCCTTGGGTGTTGTTCCAACCGCCGATGTTCCACCAGATGTAGTTGTCTTGGTCTCGGTGGGCGACGGAGATGAGGAATCCCTCCGCGCCGGAGATCTTCCGAGCCTTGAGGGTCAGGGTGTAGTTGTGCCAGGTGGAATCGCCGAAGTAGGCGCGGGTGCCATTGCCGCCGCCGGTTTGCCGGAGCGCGCCATCTACCACTTTCCAGTCGCCGGTTTGCGGCTTGAGTTCGGAGCCATCTTTGCTTTCGAAGAGGACCTTATCGCCCTGGGTGACCTTGATGTCTTTGTATTCGGACTGGGTACTCCAGGTGCCCACGCCGACGCCGCCGGTGGGGAACTTCTCTCGGAACGGTTCCGGCCTCTTCAGATCTGTCTTGACCATGCGGGTGGGCCGGTTTTGGCTGAACATCTTTTGGATGTAGTAGGAGGGGATACCGTAGGATCGGCTGGAATCGAAGCAGATGAGGTCGGGATTCCACGCCTTGAGGTTCACGTTCGCGAAGAGCGGGGCGTAGCTGGCCATGACCACGATGTCCGAGTTTCGCTCCATCCCGGTCATGAAGGCGGCTTCGCCAAGGGCGGCGATCAGGTTGCCTTGGCCGCAGCCTTGGGTAACTGCGTATTCGCCGACGTAAATCTTGGGACCCTTGCGGTCGTAGGTGTCGTAGCGGTCTGCGTTCTGGATGAAGAAGGTGGGCGCGTAATAGTAGTGCTCGTCGAGGACCTCGATGGGCGTCTTCTTGGGAGTCCCACCCCAGAGGTTGGCGATGGTGATGATGTTGGGGTACTTCTTCTTCACCGCTCGCCAGATCAGGCCGTAACGCTCTTCATAGGCAGGGCCACCGTTCTCGTTTCCGATTTCCAGATACTTGAGATTGAAGGGCTTGGGGTGTCCGTTCTTGGCGCGGAGGGCGCCCCACTTGGAAGTGACGGGGCCATTGGCGTATTCGATGGCGTCCAGAGCGTCTTGGACGTACTCATCCATCTTGTCCATCGGCACGACCTCTTTGTGAGACATGCCGCAGTTGATCACGAACATGGGGGCGGCGCCGAGGTCTTCGCAGAGTTGCAGATACTCGTGATAGCCCATGCCATTGGTGGACATATACCGCCAGATATTGGGTTGGGTGCGTCGCTCGATCTGCGCACCGACGGTTTGCTTCCATCGCTGAGAGAGCGCCATGGTGTCACCCTCGACCCAGCATCCGCCGGGGAAGCGGAGGAAGGAGGGTTTAAGGTCGTTTAGTTTCTTGGCCAGATCCGGGCGCATGCCGTTGGCCCGTCCTTTGAAGGTATCGGACGGGAAAAGAGAAACCATGTCCAGCCAATAGGTGCTCTTGTCTCGGGCTCGGAGTACGAGCTTGGCCTTGGGGTCGGATTTGGTGGCGCGGAGAGTGGCCTTGTATTCATTCCAGCCGCCGATCTTCGGGCTGACTTTGCTGGTGGCGAGGACGGCTCCGGTTGAAGATTCGAGGTTCAGGGTCAATCCCTGCGGCATGGGACTGGCAGCGCGGCAGCGGAAACTAAGTCGGTAAGACTTGCCACGCTCGATGTCCATTCCCCAATAGCCTTCATTGCTCACTGGGTAACCGGCGGAGCCGGGGACGTTTACTTCCACCTTGAGCGATTTTTGGTTAAAGCTAGTGGCGGGTTGGGCGGAATCTAACGAGATCGTGCCGCCGGCAGGGGCGGACCAGTGATCTGGGCGGGGAGCGTCTTCGAAGGAGCGGTTGCGGACCAACTCGGCATATAACCCGCCATCTCCCGCACAATTGATCTCTTCGAAGAAGATTCCGAACAAGTCTGGGCTAACCTTGATCGTCGGCTGATTACAATAGACAGTCCACTCAGCCTGAGATTGGACAGGGGTCGAGAGGGTAGGGCCGGACAGGCCGAGCGAAAGGAAAAGTAGGGAGCCTAGCATCGTTGATCCTCGTTGGTCTAGCCTTCTAATCGCAGAAGTGGCTATGATTATAACTCCTTTGGAATGTAAGGCAGTTTAGTCGATTATAGTGGAATTCAGAACATGAGAAAAACGACGTTAGGCGTGGTTATTGGCAACCGAGGTTTCTTCCCGGCGCACCTTTGCGAAGAGGGAAGAAAGCAGATTCTAAAGGTTCTCGAAGAAGAGGGTTTTGACGTTGTCGTCTTGCCAGACACGAACAGCCCAGGTGGCTCTGTCGAATCACTGGCCGAGGCGAAGGCCTGCGGCGATCTCTTCCGCGCGAACCGCGATCGGATCGATGGGATCCTCATTACGTTGCCGAATTTTGGCGACGAACGGGCGAACGCAAACTCGGTTCGCTTCGCCGGATTGGACGTCCCGGTCCTGGTCCATGCGTTCAACGATGACTCTAAGCGAATGACCATCGCGGATCGTCGAGACAGTTTCTGCGGGAAGATGTCCACCTGCAATAACCTCCGGCAGTACGGCATCAAGTTTTCGCTTACCACGCTCCACACGGTCAACCCGGACAACGAGTCTTTCCGATCCGATCTCCGCAAGTTCGGTGCGACTTGCCGCACGGTCCGCGCGCTTCGCAAGGCTCGACTCGGCGCGATCGGCGCTCGACCGACCGCTTTTAAGACCGTTCGTTATAGCGAGAAGCTTCTGGAGCAATCGGGCATTTCCGTCGACACGTTGGACCTTTCGGAAGTGCTGGGCTGGGCGAACAAACTGAACTCGTCGGACTCGGCGGTGAAGGAAAAGCTGGACCGAATTCGCGAGTACACCGACACCAAGGGCATCCCCGACGAGAGCCTCGATAAGATGGCTCGGTTGGGCGTGGCGATCGACACGTGGGCGACCGATCAAGAGATCGACGCGACGGCGATTCAATGCTGGACCGCTTTGGAAGAGTTTTACGGCGTGGTGCCTTGCACGCTGATGTCGATGATGTCGAACAGCCTGATGGCCAGCGCTTGTGAGACCGATGTGGCCGGAGTGGTGGGAATGTACGCGCTCCAGTGTGCCTCAGGCATGCCCTCGGCGCTTTTGGACTGGAACAACAACTACGGGACCGACCCGGATAAGGCGGTCGTCTTCCACTGTTCCAACCTGCCGAAATCGGTGTTCAACGAGCAGAAGATGGACTATCAAGAGATCATCGCGGGGACCGTTGGGAAAGAGAACACCTACGGCACCATCGTGGGCCGAATGCGCGCCAGTTCCTTCACCTACTGCCGAATCTCGACCGACGACTACAACGGTCGAATCGTGGCCTACGTTGGAGAAGGCGAACTTACCAACGATCTGCTGAATACGTTCGGCGGATACGGAGTGGTTAAGGTTCCCGAACTGCAAAAGCTCCTTCGGTACATCTGTGAGAACGGATTCGAGCACCACGTGGCGTTCAACCTGTCGGAGAGCGCCGAGGCGGTTAACGAGGCGTTCTCGAAGTACATGGGCTGGGATACGTACTGGCACGCCGGTTAGTTCTTTACGGGAAGCCAACGTTGGCTTCCCCTTCGATTATTTTTGTTCTTGATTTCTCCGCCGTTTGAGGATAGTGTAGGCGTATCCATATGTCTGCAATCCTCTCGTATCTTTCGTTAGCAGCTACGCTCGCGTCTCCGAAGTGGACCGAGGTGGACTGCGAGTTTGTCGATCAGGTTCCCATTCTCAAGATCGTTGCCGAAGAATCGGGGCGAAAAGAGGCTCGCCGCTACCTGCTGGATTCAGGAGCCGGCGCATCCATTCGGCTCGCCTTTCCCCAAGGGCCGTTTGAAGAAGGTCGGAAGGTCCGGTTGGGGACGTTGGGCGAGGTGACGTTCTACAACGGTCGGGAGTCCATCAAGAATCCCTGGTGTCTGAAGTGGTTTGGCAAGATGAACATTGATGGGTTGATCGGGGGCGACTTCTTCAGAGTCCACGATGTTTTCATCGACTATGAGAAGCACAAGGTCTTCATCTCCCGGGAATACAAGCCGGACTCCTTTGAAGAGGTTCTGAATTGGAATACCAAAGGCGCCTGGCAAATCGGTCTGATTGATTTGGAAGGGTGGCTGATTGCGGCAACCGTGGCAAACGAATCCCTCAATTTCTCGATTTTTGACACGGGTTGCTCCCGATCTTCTCGCCCCGCCCTGGACCGACAGCGACCGGAGAAAGCTACCTCTCAGTGGATTATAGGAACGCTAAATAATTACCAAGGATGGTCAGAGAAAACGCTGATGTCTTTTGGCGGCGCTCAACCGGGATTGAAAGTCGAGATTGATCTTGTGTATGCCCCCGGGATCTTCGACTGCGTCGCGCCGTCTGATGTGGGAAAGCAAGTGTTGCTCTCGGGGAGACGGAAGGAGGCGTGGGTTTGGCGATGACCGTAGCCTTCTTGACGTTTTTTAGGTGGTCATGAAGCGCTCCAACGATAGAGCGACATCCGCCTTGATTTGGTCGCTCTAGGGGGCGGGACTACGTTGGATTTCAGCGATTGATCGGCACAATGCGATGTCGTGGTGTCAGTACAGAAGTTGGGACGGAGGTTCGCGTTTTCCCTTTTGGAGATCTTGATCTGCATCGCGATCTTGGCGATCTTGGCCAGCTTGATTCTATCGGCGCTCTCCAGCGCAAAAGATCGGGCGATGCAAGCGGGATGCTCCTCAAATCTCAAGCAGATCTGGCAAGCGGTCGAGCTTTATCGAAACGATTGGGGCGGCGGGGTGGACCGGGGGACCTTGGCGCAGATGGCGCTTCCACCCGATCCGAGCGAGTTGACCAGTGCGCAGAGTCTTTGGTTTGCCTGTCCTCGTCGGGCCGTTGCTAAAAATCACTTGCCGGACAACTACCACTGGCTGGCGGGGACGGCGGGCTCCATGGTGGAGGAGAAGCTCTGGGTACCGACGACCGCCAAGTATGGGGAGGCGACGGTGTTGGTCAGCGATTGGTTCCACAGCGATCCGGCGGCAATCGCGTCTCGATACGCGCCTAAATTCGGAATTGGGATTTCGGTCGGGGGGCAACTGAAACACAGGAGGCAGGCCGGCGAGATTCACACTGTTCTGTGGTGGAATCCACGGGGAGATCTCTTACCATGAAGCGGAGCTGGGTTATCACCCTCTGTTTTCTGGCGCTGGCGGGAGGCTTACTCATTTGGCGCGCGCAGGAAGATCCCGTTTGCCGGGCGGCCGAGGATCTGCTTCGCTCGATCAACGGTACGAAAGCGCTCCCGGGGACGATCCGAATTGACAATGGATCGTTGGGAAGGCTCAGTCGCGAACAAGCATCCGGGGTGATCAAGCACATCGTTCGCCCCTCGTTTGCGGGATGGCGAGTGGAGGAAATCAAGCAAGTTAAAGCCTCGACGGACTCAGCAGGGGCGGTGGCGACCATTTCGCTGAGGGGGTCTCGTCGAAAAATCTTGTTGGCAGGCGGGCCATCGTCAGAGGGGGCCGTGTTTAGGTTGGACTCCCTGCTACGCATGTCTTGGGCATCAGCTGAAAGATTGGGAAGCCGCCCTGACTGGCTCCAAATTGCTCCTGCCTACTTGAACGGCGTACGGCGAGATCGGTCAAAGTTGGAACGCCTTGGCATTCCGGGACTCGATTTTGGTCGTCAGGGAGTCAAGAGTTGGGACGAACTGGAAGCGTGGTTCGCAAGAAATCCATAGCATTGAGTCCACAAAATAGGTGGTTTACGGAGAACGGTAAAAAGATTATCTTTGTTTCTCCTGTGGAGATAACGCATACTCCACCCATCCACTCTTTCGGGCGGATTTTGATTTGCAAGGTCTTGTCGTGAGTATTTCTGTATTAGTTTCAACAGTAGTGATTCTGATGTTGCGGGCGGATGCCCCAAACAGTGGATCCCCCGAATCCCTCGTCGATCTCGAAAATGGACCGGGCGTTGTTATCCAGATTCAGGTTGAGGGGCAGGCAGTCAGGGCGATCGTGGATACGGGGAGCCCAATCAGTTTGGCCACTCCTGACTTTCTATCGAGAGTTGCAGCGGCGACAACACCACCCCCAGACTTTGATGTGGAAATCGGCCAGGTGGGCTTCAGAGTGCCCATAAAACCGTTCGAAGCAGCGGCAGCGGGAAGAGTAAAGGCGTACTGGAATGCCGATGTCCTACTTGGAATGGACAGCCTCTCCCATACGGTCATGGGAATTGATTTTCAAGCTCGTCGCTTGGCGATTTGGAAGCCCGAAGACTCATCTGCCGCTTCGCGGTTTTGGTTCAGTCGAGACTTGGTACTCGTTCCGCAGGGAACAGTTAAATGGACTAGAACAGGATTTGTGCCCTATATCCCGGCTCCAGATGGCAAGACTCAAGTTTTGACCACCTCCCAAACCGAGTCTGATATCCATTCCTTATTGCGGAGCGCGACCGTCAATGGCATGCTCACTGCGCCCGTGAGTTTCGATCAATCAAATGTAGTAGCGATGCTTGATACCGCAGCGCCTCAAAGCATGCTCTCGGCGGCTTCGGCAGAACAGCTGAAAGATAAGAAGGTGCTTCGGACGGAAGTCGTCGGATGGATCGACGGCATGAAAGAGGGTGAACGGGTAGAGATCAAGAACACGGTTGTGGCCGGTGTTCCCGTCAAGATTGCGGAAGGGATTCATGTGAGCGAACGAGCTCCCGACGTATTGGGGCTTGATGCGCTGAGACAATTTAGATTGTTTTTTGACTTCAAGCAGCAGGTCGTTCTAGGCGCTCGATTTTCTGAATCTAGACCACAGTTTCTTGGTGCGGCAATGGCGTATTCCAAAGACGGAAAACAGGCCGAAATTTTTCCTGGAGATTCGGCAATCGTAAAGGATCTAATTTGGGTTGAAGGGCCAAAGGGACTCATCGAAGTAGCCGCTCCCGAAGGCGAGTACACCTTGGTTAGATACAAAAGATAAGCACCCTCAATTCCTTAGAACCTTACGTCTTGGCGCGGGGAACTCTCTTGGATTCAATGAGGATGCTTGTGAGTTGGATGAAAGAAATCAATTTCCGCATCAAGCGTCCTAACTGCATGCGCTTTCTGTTCGTGCTCGCTGGTGTTTTTTGCCTATCGTTGACCTTTGCCGAACCCGGACGCTTGCGGGCGACGAAGGGAAAGTTGTCGGCGGAGGTGCTGGTGACCAAGGCGGCGCCCAACGACAATCGATTAGGTTGGGGATTTGAAATCGATCCGGCCAAGAAGCGGGTTGCTGGGGTGAGTATCCGGAATGGGAATAAGAAGGTCTACATCGCTCCGTCTGCCTGGGGAGATTTGGCGGACCCGAATACGGTTCGATTTGAGACCGTGAAGGGGGCGACTTGGTTGGTGATTGTTGGTGGCGATGCGGCGGGATCTTATCGGGCGAGGCTGAAGATTCTAGGGGAATATGTGACGGAGCGGGTGGTGGAGAGTGGAGAGTTTCCCGAGGCGCACTTTGAGCGCACGGTCTACGGTTGGAAGGAGCCGAAGTATTAACAAACGACATGCGATGACCGGCGGGCTCTTTCTGGTCCTAAACCTGCCTTTGGCGCTGATGACCGGAATGGCGATGCAGAAGTCGTTTCCGGGTTTGATGTGGCTCTGGGGGATCCTGATGGGGCTTCAAGCAATCGTTTCGCTGGTTGGGTGCGCTTGGATTGCGGCTCAATTCGATCGAAAGTAATCAAAGAGCTTGGAGCTTAAGATCCGTGAATGTAAGAGACTCAATCCAAGATTGGTTCAACGGAACTGAATGGTAATCTCTCATCGCTAGTACCATATCGCCTAATTTCTTAGCGCTTGATACGGAAGTGAATCATGGTCTCTCTTTTGGTCAGCATTTTTTGTCTCGTCCAGGATCCGCCGCCCTGGGCAACTTTTAGTCAGGATCAGTCCGATAAGGTTCTGAGGGAGATACGCAGAGGAATCGTTGAGGGGGATGGGGGAATCCTTGGCGCAAAGCAAGTTGATCAAAGGAAGATTGATCAAGCGATTGGCACTTTTGTTTCCAATCGAAGCGCATCCAACGCTTACCGTCTCGTCTATCGAATTATTCAGTTTCAACCCTCCATGGGTGTTCCCGCGTCGGTAAAGGATCCCTGGGCAACGATGGGTAAGAATACGTATGAGGTTGCGCGCCTGAGATTTCTATTTACCTACCGGTCACTTGAGTACAACCAAATTCCGCTCGGAGAAGATTTGCTGAAAATTGATCCGAAGGATACCGAGGTGATGTGGGCGCTATCGGTGCTCTATTCGCACCAGGGGCCCCGGAATGTTTGGAAGCCAGAAAGAGGGGTTGAATTGGCGGAGGCGGCGTGCAAGCTGTACCCAAGTTTGCGAACCTTTGCTCGGGTTGGCGATGCCTATGTGACGCTCTTCGGCAAGACAAACAAAGATAGCGACGCTCAGTCCTCAGCGAGATTCTACAAACAGTATCTTGCCGCCGCTAACGAGAATTCGTTTGGCTATAAGAATGTCGTTCGGGACATCAAATGGTTAAAGGAGAGAGGGTACTGCTTGTAGATTTGGGGGAAACGTGAGCACCCCTCGGTTCGCATAAAAGAAACGGGCGCCTGCTTGGAAGCAGACGCCCGTTAGTTGTTCTTAGTACTTGCGGTTCGGTCGTTCGGCCTTGGCGACGGATTCGTCGAAGATGCCGTCCTTCATGACCGTGCGCTTCGGCTGCTCTTCACCCTTGAGTGCCTTTGCAATGGCGTCGAAGAGGGGCGGGCCGAGGAGGGGGTTGCACTCGACGGTGCAGTTCATTTTGCCGGCGATCATGGCGTCGAAGGCGTCGCCGATGCCGTCGATGGACACGATGACGATGTCCTTGCCGGGCTTCTTGCCGGCTTCTTCGATGGCTTGAATGGCGCCGAGGGCCATGTCGTCGTTGTGAGCGTACAGAGCGTTGATGCTCGCGCCTTCGGGGCTCTTGAGCAGAGCCTCCATCACTTCCTTGCCCTTGGTGCGTTGGAAGTCGCCGGTTTGGCTAAAGACCACCTTCATGTCAGGGCTATCGGCGATGGCTTCGGCGAAACCCTTCTTGCGGTCGTTGGCGGGAGCGCTGCCGGGGGTGCCGGTGAGCTCGGCGATGACGGCCTTGCCATTCATCTTCTTCTTGAGCCAGTCGCCTGCCATCTTGCCCTCTTCAATAAAGTCAGAGCCGATGAAAGTGACGTAAAGATCCTCAGGGACGTCCGGGCGTCGGTCGGAGACGATCACGGGAATTCCCGCGGCCTTTGCTTCCTCAAGTACCGATTTCCAACCGGTCTCGACAACCGGAGCGAATGCGATGACGTCGACCTTCTGGGCGATAAAGTTCTTGATCGCTTGGATTTGTTTCTCTTGCTTTCCTTGAGCGTCGACGAACTTCAACTCGATTCCGCGCTTTTCAGCTTCGGACTTGATTGATTCGGTGTTGGCTTTTCGCCAGTTGCTTTCCGCGCCGATCTGTGAGAATCCGACGACGATCTTCTTGCCGCTGCCACCTTCAGACGTTCCGCCCCCAGAGGCAGAGGTACCTGAATCCGAGGAACCGCATCCGGCCATCAGGGCCATTGTCGCGAGGGCTGCCGCGCCCCACCATGTAAAGTGCTTCTTCATTGCCAAACTCCTGCTAAGCTTTCGCGATGAGCTACGCTTAAGCAAGGGGCGCCTGCCCACCGCTTATTCCCATCGAAGCTTCATATTAGCATTCTAACTGCGATATAGTTATATCGTCTCCGGGTCCAAATCACATCCATGCCTTACCGCGTTCAAGAACTCGCCGCCTCCGAGAGCATCGGAATATTCAAAGCGCTTGCCTCAGAGACACGAGCAAGGATTCTTGAATTGCTGGGCGAAAGGGACATGAACATTGGCGAATTGAGCCAAGCCCTGGAGATCGCGCAGCCCAGCATCACCAAGCACATTCAGATTCTGGAAGAGGCGGGATTGGTGTCCAGCGGATACTCGGCGGGGACGCAGGGGATGCAGAAGCGGTGTCACCGCGTTCACGACCAAATCATCTTCTCGCTGGATCGCGCCCAGCCCGACTCCGAGTTTATTGCGGAGGTCGAGGTGCCGGTGGGGATGTACTCCTTGGTCGACCCGATTCCGACTTGCGGGCTCTCGACCAAAGAAAAATTTGTGGGTCACCTGGATGATCCCCTTTCCTTCCAGTTTCCTGAACGTGCCCAAGCGCAGATTCTTTGGAGCGCAGGCGGTTTTGTAGAGTACGTCTTCCCGAACTCGCTTCCGATGCCCACACAGATCGTTGGGTTGGATTTGGCGATGGAGATTGGTTCGGAAGCGCCGGGTTATAACAACGACTATCCCTCCGACATCACCATCTGGATTAACGGGGTGGAGATTGGCACTTGGCAGTCTCCCGGAGATATGGGGGGTATGCGGGGGCGACTGAATCCGGATTGGTGGCACGACTATCTAGCGCAGTACGGATTTATGAAGGTCTGGCGGGTGGACTCTACGGGCACCCAGATCGATGGGATGAACCTCTCATCGGTGAGAATCGAGGATCTGGACGTGAAGCCGTGGCAAGCGACGAGGGTTCGAATCGGAATCAAGCCGGATGCCCGGCATCAGGGGGGCTTCACGCTCTTCGGGCGCGGATTTGGGAACTATGAGCAAGACATCGTGCTTCGCCTGCACCACTTTACGCGGGGTGGAGACATACCTGCCCCCGTCAAAAGCGCGTTCGCCAAAGTGCCGGAGAAGTGAAAGTAATGGGAGGGTCGGTCGCTCAGGGAACGTTCTGGACGGACTCGGAGTAAATTTGAACGATGGTCCTCGCCTTTGCCGCCGCCGTCGTTCTTCTTCAACAGGGTAACGACGCCATTGTTCCCGTTTCCCGTTCCGACGCGGGTTGGATGAATCGTCACGGTGCGATGGTGACCCGAGCGATGAAGGGAAACGTCGACCTGGTCTTTGTCGGCGATTCGATTACCCATGCCTTTGGTGGCGAACCGGATACGGGTGAAAACTTCGCCAACCGGGGAATGGATACCTGGAACACGTTTTATGGCGATCGTCACGCGCTGAACCTAGGCATCAGCGGCGATCATACTCAACACGTGCTTTGGCGCTTAGACAACGGAGAACTGGCAGGCACCAAACCCAAGGTGGCAGTGGTGATGATCGGCACCAACAATGTCGGTTCAAACACCCCAGCGCAGATTGCGGAAGGCGTGGAAGCGGTGTGCGCCAAAGTGAAGCAAAAGGCGCCCTCAGCCAAGGTTCTCTTGTTGGCCATTTTTCCGCGAGGCAAGGCAGATTCGGCGGAGCGGAAGGCAGTCAAAGAGACCAACGAGTTATTGGCCGCCTGGGCTAAGACCGCCAAGACCACCTTCTTAGACATCGGCAAAGTGTTTTTGGACGCGAACGGCGAAATCCCGACCGACGTGATGCCGGACCAGCTTCATCCCTTCGCCTTTGGTTATCGAAAATGGGCGATGGCGATGGAACCAACCTTGGCGAAGATGCTGGGCCGGAAACCCAAAACCACGGATAGCGCCCTGAACTCTGCCCTGGTTCCGGTTACGCAGAACCGCGACTATCAATCTTACGATTGGATGAATCGACACCGCGCGGTTTTGGCGGAAGTGAAATCGCACCCCAAGACCGACTTGGTGTTCATGGGCGACTCCATTACCCACCGGTTCGGCGGCCCTCCTTCAAATGAGAACTTGCTCATGGGGAAAGCCGCCTGGGACGAATTCTATGGCAAGCGCAACGCGCTGGATCTGGGCTTTGGCTGGGATCGAACGGAAAACGTGCTCTGGCGCATCGAAAATGGCGAACTGAACGGAATTCAGCCGAAGGTGGTTGTGCTGAACATTGGTACGAACAACCTGGGGCTGAACACGACCGAAGAGATTCGGGCAGGAGTGGCGGCCATTATTCGCGAGATTCGAGAGCGGATGCCCAAGACGCGCATTCTCCTGTTGGGCGTGTTCCCACGAGGCCAGAACCCGGACGATCCGATGCGCATCAAGGTGACAGCGCTGAACAAGCAGCTAGCGGCTCTGGACAAGACCCCGAATGTGACCTATCTCGATCTTGGCGCTAAATTCTTGGAGCCGGACGGCGCGATCTCGGCGGAAGTGATGAACGACTACCTGCATCCCACCGAGAAGGGGTATCGAATATGGGCGGAGGGAATGGAACCCACGCTCTCCCAATGGCTGGGCAAACTCGGGATCGGACCAAGATTCTAACGAACCGGTGAGCGAGAGACTCTGAACTCGACAGGCAGTTCATACGCAGATTTTTTTCGAAGATTCAGTACTTCCGTGAATCCTTGTATGCTTATTCTGCGTGATGGGAGTTGGTATGAGAGTCTTAGGGGTTCTGGTTTTCGTCGGCGTCGCCTTGGCAGGCGTGGGGTGTCATGGGAGTGAGGTAACTGCCCAGAATGAGGTCGGTCAGGATGCGTTTGGCGTTTCGGCAACCTCAGAGGAGACCTCAGACGAGAAGCCGCGAACTCCCTCGGCTTTCGATCTACAGTCCTCCAAACCTTCGAGCAGCCCCGAAAAGGGACCCCGCGGAATTCCGAAGCCGGTTCAGATGCCAATGAGGCAAAGGGCGGTTAACAAAGAGGATGCGGTGGGCTCAGTGATTCCTCCGGCAACGCAAGCGGCCAGCCACTCTTGGCCCAAGGCGGATGTGGACTCTCCCCTGACGTACGACGATGGGTCGAACAAAGTGGTGGTGGAAGGAGTCTGCCGCGTTCAAGAGGACGAGGTGTCATGTTGGGATGCGAACGGCTCAAAAGCCCCCGACCTTAGCGCGAAGGTGAAGGAGTCGATCACTAAATCGAGCAGTTCTTACCAGCCGACCCTCGCCTTTCGGTACGGGAAGAAGAATCGATTGATTGTTTGGAAGGTGGTTCGACAAACCTCATCTGAATCGGCTTCCGCCACCTCCGTGAACGTCATTTCAGCGGGCAATAGTGTGGAATCCGATTTGGCTTCCTACGGGATTCAACTCAACTACCAGGGAACGAACCACTCCTCGATGTCCGGCGATTTCACAAGCTATGGGTGTAAGGCCGTTTCCGAGGCGGGAACGGAAAAATCGACGCGCTTGAGATTAGGGGCATTTACGAGATTCGAGCAGATGGTGACGCTTGACTGCAAGGTTGGCGCGAAGGCTCAGCTGGCCGGCTTCACGGTGAAAGTCGATTCCATCAACCCGGGCTCTCGGTATGCGACACCGAGGACAACCGGAGAAAAGGTATGGAGCATCGGCTTAAAGGTCGCGGGCGCCCCGGCAAACATGAGCACGATGATCCAAGCTCTGGGAGAAGACGGCAAGTTCCTTCAATACCGAGATCAAGATGGCAAGCCGGTCAGCGCCGAACGGTTCCAGAAGGAAATGCAGGAAAAGATGGCGGCGGCCCACGAGACGGGAGGTCCCCGCAGCTATAACTTGACGGAGAGTAAATTCTCCTGGGTGATGCAGTCCACGATGCGAGATAAGGACATCTTTTACCTCCAAGTGGGAATTGATCCCAAGTACATCTCGAAACTCTCAGTGGGCGGCGGCACGATGAAGACGATAGAAATCACCGGCATCCCCCTCGATCCGAAATCCTAATTTTTTCCCGTTCCCCAACTTTTGGGCGCGTCCGTGCGACGATTCCTCTTAGGATGCGGGGTTTTTGCACGGGCTTGAGTGTGGGGGTGGCGCTGCTTTTAGCGGGTTGCCGGACAGAGCCCCCTCACCGGGCATTTCTCGAGGAATCAACGCTTTCGGCAGATAGTCCTCCCAGCACCCTTGCGTCGAACTCGTCACCCTTCGACTTACGTCCGTCCGAACTCAATTCCAGAGAGCCCAACTTTCGGGGACCGCTCATCGAACGAACTCCTTACCGATTGGCGTACCGAGGCAAAGATGGCAGTTCGATCGGTGTCGAAGGGGTTTGTCGAATCTCCGACAACAACTTTGAATGCTGGAAGACGGATGGAAGCCCCTATCCTTTCCTAGCCAGAAAGCTTCAGGATCGAGCAGCATCCGGGTCGAGCTTTGACGACGCTTACGCGCTGAGGATGCGACCCGGCAGAAAGAATCGATTGATCGTCTTTCGCTTTCAAACGCTTGCCGACGACCCCAAGAGTCCGGCTATCACCGTTGATTGGTTAGGGCGGGGTGCACGGCTAAGCGGTTACGGAGCGGGCCTTGCTCCGCTCGGCTACCAAGTCAGGTCGAATGACAATCTTTTTTCGATTCGATATCAGACGCGGGGCGTCATGGCCGCCATCGATGCGAAGACGACGGCGACGCCTTTGCGACTTGCCTATGCCTTGGAAGAGCAACCCGAGTTGCCGTGCCGAGAGGGCGCATCGGTAGCCATTGGCGGCATTCGGTACAAGATCAAGGCCATTGAGGGGATCCGACTCTCGCGCGCGAGCGGCAGGCATACCGCCACCCGAATCGACCTGATGGTTGATCCGAGCGAAAACGTAATGAGGCAGGAAGTTGCGGTTGAGGCACTCGACAAGGATAGACAGGCTATTCAGTATGCCGATCTCGAAGGAAATCCCCCCGGGAGCTTAGACCATCACCCGGTGGTTCAGGTGGAATCCACGGTGCTGTACGGAGTGGGTGAAATCCAGGTCACCATCGGACTCGATCCACAGTTCGTAGACTCTATCCGGTTCAAAGTTCAGAAGATAGAGAGGATTGAAATCACCGACATCCCTCTCGACCCGCGTGGGAACTGACGTCGCCTCTCAGGCAGATGAGCGGCGGGAGCAATGGCTTGCTCGTTTGGAGCGGAGAGACGGGCCTCTTGGCGCCCGCCTTATCTGGGGCAGCATGCGGTTGCATTTCAAATATCGAAGTAAATTCTGATGGGACCGGGAACCTCTATTCTTCCGGGGGTTGTATTCCTGTTTGACGGATTTCTTGCCGATCAGCCATAGCGGGCGGTCTGTGAGTCGAGAGCCAAGTGAACATCGCGGTTCCCTTTCGCCCCGTCGAATCGAGATGTACGCAGAGTGCGCGTGCTCGTTTTCATTTGCCGACCAGGGGTCGATGAGAGAACGGCGCGCCATTGAGCGGAACGTTGCCTCTTCCGCCTCCAGGAGGTAACAAATGTTTCGAAAACTGGATCTTTACCCAACACCGAATTCAAAGCGAGATTCTTTTGCGTCTCGCGCATTGCGCATTTGCTCGTATATCGTTCCTTGCCTCTTGCTCTGGGGCTGCGGAAGTGTCGATGAAAACCCGCCAGTGGTGGCGACAAAACTTCCAGAGCCGGTCGCGGAGATGGCCGTGCCGGCGGAATCTGCATTCGACTTATCATCCAACAGCAATTTGGTTCAGGGTGAAGTAGCGTTTGAGAGCGAAGGAGAACCTCCTGCTCGCGCGGCGCTCCGGGTGAAACGGCCGATGACCAAACCCATGTCGGTGGTAAAAGCCGAGGACTTTGGAGCTAAGCCCGTGGGGGAAGCTGCTCTGGATGCCCCGACGGTTACTGTCGAAGGCGTGTGCCGGATCGACGGGAACGAATTGGAATGTTGGAGATCGGACGGTCGATCAAATCCCGATTTGGTAACGCTCCTGACGGCAAGACGCGCCCAACTGGACCGCGAAATCGAAAGGCAAGCGCGAGCGGATGGAGGCAGACCCGACCTGGTGATCATCGCGAAGCGTTTGGTCGAACAAGGCAAAAGCGATCATCTCGCCCATTTTATTGAGGCGAACGAAGGGGAGGGCGGCGCGGTTTGGGATGTTTTTCCCGTTGAGACTTCACGGGATAAAAAGACCACAACCTTTCGATACGACTACTACGAGAACACGACGGATCAATCGGAGATCGCATTTCAGGCAAATGCCTCCTGTCGATTGGGAGGACATGATGTGAGAGTTGAGAACCTGGCTCAAGTTGGGGACCATGATTCTCGAGGACTTTCGAACGTCTGGGCGCTAACCCTTTTCGATCAGGATTTCGACAAGAGAGTCCCTTGCAGGTTCACTTTGATCGACAAGGATGGAAACGTCATCCGCTTTGTGGATGCGAAGGGGAAGCCAGTGGACGACACCCGTGCGTCCGCGGCCCTTCAGAAAAATGTATCCGCAAGCAATAAGACGTCGAAAGAGAAGTACCTGGCATCGATTGGCATCTTTCCGGCCATGCGCAATTCGAAAGTGGATGCTCCAAGATACGCCCTCACCGTGCATGTCGATTCGAACTATGTGAGAGGGATGCGTCTGGAGAGTAGGTGCCGACGTACCTTGGAAATCCCCAACATTTCGATGCCTCCGCCCTCTATTGGGTAGCGCCGACGAACTTTTGGTTGTCTTGGTGGAGGTCCCGGACGCTTGGTTCGGTGACCCCACCTGGGTGCGACCCGCCCTCGGTGGCACCTTCCTGGCGAAGACTCCATGGAAAGCCGAGTTGGGGATTCCGGTTCAGGGGCGGAAGCCGGTTATACTGACCATGACGACTGCCATGGGATGGACAACGGCGCTGGGAATATGGGCGTCGTGACTCCGCATCCCAAGGGCGACTGGCCGATGTGAGGTTTGGAGGATGATTCCGAAGATGTTCACCGCGTGCCTAGCGCTGGCTTGTCTAAACGGCAGAGTCACAACGGGGATTTCGGCGGCGGACGCGAGAACGCCTACGGCGAAAAGCCGACCGGAGACAAATGGAGGCGGAGCTTAAGAAGTCCAGCCAGTGGGAGGAGTACCAGCGCATCAAGACGCGGTATGCCGCCGCGAGGGCCGAGAATCGTCAGCACGCCGACCCAAGACCCGAAGAACATTCAGGTGCCTTAATTGAATAGTCGACAGATCTTTCTCATTCTTCTTTTCGGCGTCGGTGGCGCGGCTCATGCCCAGCTTCGGGTGGCGACGTGGAACGTCACCAACTATACATCCGGTCGAACGGACGCCTTCCAGACCGCGATCTACGGATCGTTCCAAGGTCGACAGATGGCGCCGGATGTGATCATGGGACAGGAGTTCCGCAGCAGCAGCGCCATTACCAATTTTGTGAACATGCTGAACTCGGCGGCGGGAAGTCCAAACGATTGGGCGGCGGCTCCCTGGGTCAACCACGGTGATACAAGCAGCGCGTTCTTTTACCGGACCTCGAAGATCGATTTTGTTGGCCAGTCGGTCGTTAACGGCGATCCTCGGTTGATCGGGCGATACGATATCAAGTTCAAAGGGTACGAAGACTCGGCGTCGAGCCCGATCATGGCGCTCTACTCCACCCACATGAAGTCGGGCAGTTCCAGCGACGACCAGTCGCGAAGGCTGTACGAAGCGACCGCGGTTCGTAACGACGCCAACTCACTTCCCTCGAACTACTCCTTCATGCTGGGCGGCGATCTGAATATTCAGACCTCTACCCAAGCGGCCTACCAAAAAATGGTGGGCAGCGACTCCAACAATCGCGGGCAGTTCTACGATCCCATCAAATCTCCCGGAAACTGGAACAATAACGCGAACTATCGCTTCCTGCATACCCAAGACCCAAGCGGCGCGGGAGGAATGGACGACCGATTCGATCAACTGCTGGTCAGCGGCGACCTCACCGATGGCAAGGGATTGGACTACATTGGCGACGCCCATCAGGCGTACAGTGACTCAACCTGGGACGATCCGAACCATTCCTATCGGGTGTGGGGCAACGATGGGTCCAGCTTCAACGGTCAGATCACCACGACGGGAAACACGATGGTGGGGGGCGACATTGCTCAGGCGTTGATCGAGTCCACCGGAAACACCAATCCCAATGTCACCGGCGGACATTTGCCGGTCTTCCTCGACCTGCGGATGCAGGGCGAGATCGGTGCATCAACATCGTTCCTCGACTTCGGGAATATTAGGCTTGGTTCCGACGCCTCTCGATTCCTAGACATCTTCAACAGTGTCGACGCCGGGATCTGGGGCGTCAATGGTGTGGCGGCGTTGAACTACACCATGGAGTTCTCCAGCGGATTCTTTGGCAGTGGCGATCCGTTCTCCGACGCGGCGGGCGGGGGCGTGAACAACCACCAAATTTGGGCCGATACTTCACACCTGGGACTTCTGAGCGGCTTCCTTACCATCCGCGACGTGTCCGGTTTGACCCGAACGATCGGCCTTTCCGCCAACATCGTTCCGGTTCCTGAACCAGCGAGTCTGGCCGCGCTTGGATTGGGCGCGCTGGCGCTGCTTCGAAAGAAGAAGACCACGGCTTAGTCTGCGTGACGGGCTGCTCTGCGCTACGAACGAAGAGTGGCCCGTCTAGGTTTGGCGAGGATTTCCATCCAACCAAACCCGTTCCAATTCCGTCGAGATTTTAGGATGGACTTGAATCGATGGTGTTTTGCGGTTGCCGTTATGGCCTTCCTTTGTGGTTGTACTCGCGGTGACGATCTAGAGGATGATCGCCCCGCCCCCAACCTGATTCGACCGACCGGCAGCGGGTCGGCATTTGACTTGGGTTCGAGCCCATCATTGTCAGGTCAAACGAGAGTTGTTTCCAAATTTTCCCCTGGCTCTGGCCTCCAAGTCGAAATCGTTGACATCTGCAAAGCCTCAGGGGGGACCGTGACCTGCTGGAAACCTGATGGCTCGCTCAATCCTGCTCTCAGCCTTCGCATCAATGAACTCCGGCAACAACATGGTGATCGCGATCCTGCGTACCAATTGGTGGTGAGGTCAGATCAGGATCGAATCGCCCTGGTTAAATCGACGCTCAAGAAGCAGGATCGATCTCGGTACAAGGTTCAAGTCAATCAATTGACGCCTCAGGAGTTTGGTCACGGCTTGGTGCCCAGCGGGGAGCCGGAAGGTTCCGACTCGATCGTGAACTATAAGTTTGCTCTGGTCGGAGCAGAAGGTGTATCCGTTCTGATCTTTGAATCGATGGGCAAAGAAACTTGGTACGACCTTTCGGTCGGAGGGGTTCTGCGAGTGAATGGAGAGAAGTACACCCTCTCCTCCGTTGCAGCTATGGAATCCGGTAAAGGAACCTTGGCGACCTTCGAAAGGACCGGACCTTCTACGGAAGCGAGGTCGTTTCGGTTTAGCGTCTTTGATCGAAAGAAGCAACCCATTGAGTGGGTTGATGCTAATAGCAGACCGGTCAGCCCTGCACAGGCTCAGCAACTGCGTGAGATGAAAGGAAACGGACCGGTCTACGGATCGTTCTTTCGGACCGACGGAACGTTTGCCCAACGTGGGCGAACGATGACGCTTCGATCCAACGTTTCGAAAAAGGACATTGGCTGGATCAAGATCAAGGTTCAGAAGTTAACTTCGGTCCATTTCGCGGGTTTTGCCTCCGACCCGACATCGCAAAAAGGCCCGGCGCAGTAGGGTTGGGGAGCGCCGGGCAAATAAAGGATGTAGGGTCTAAGACAGAACGAAGGCGAGATCGTCCTTGCCGCCGTTGCATGGGTCGAGCAAAGGCTGGGTGAAGATGCCGAGGTTGTCAAACTGCACGGCAGGACTGTTTTGCACCGGCTGGCAAGCCGACCACGCAAAGTCTGGGACGCCAGGTTGAATGCTGGCCGAATCGTCCTCCGCAATCACGAGCCACTGCTTGCCAACGATGACCGGCATGGGCGCGGAAGAGGGAAGGGTGACGCCGAACTTGTAAACGCGCATCCCCTGGCAATCGACACCGGCCAGAGCGGCAACGGGCACGACGCAGGTACGCCAGAGGGGCGCGCCAAAGTTTGGTTGCCCAAACCCATTGTCGTTGTAGGTGGCGATGTACCACCTGCGCTGAAGCTGGGCAGGGCTGGTCACCGTGCCCCACCAGACGATGTTGTTGTAGACACCGCCGGTCGTGGAGGTGAAATCGTCTGCGGCGAGAATCGGTAGGGGGACCGGCACGCCGCAGGAACGAACCACCGAAGTCCACGCCGGCAGTTTCTGCATCCACGGTTGTGAATAAGGGACGGAAGAGGCGGAAGCCGAGGCTAAACCAAATAATCCGAGCAATAGCGTTCTTTTCACTTCTACTCTCCAAACGAGACTTTAGAACTCCAATTGAGTTGGTACAAAGTCGCGTGAATGGATTGTAGTACCTTTTGCTTGGTCATGCAAGTTTAGATGCAAAAATATTTAGTTTTATCGGTTAAGTGAGAAACTACTTGCGCGCAAGAGATCTTAAAGGTCGGCGCGGATGAGGTCAAGCATGACGGTTATGCTGGTTTCTAGCCACTCCTTCGCGGATGTGATGTTCACTGCAGCGCCATTGAGGCGAAAAGGCTCTGGCGAGATTAGTCGCCATTCGCTATTGATTCCTAGTAGGAGAGATGCTTCAACGATGTCCTGCAGGGGATCAGAAACTCCATAGCAGTAAAGGTAAAGAACTGGGTTCAATGGAAACGTCGTCGACACTTCAATACAGAAGCTCGGAGATAGAGGAAGGTAACCAAGTTGTTTGCTCAGTGCATTCAGGAGGGATTGCGGAAACTGTTCTTGTTCCTGAATGCTTGTGGACGATGAAGTAATGCCTGGATGAGTGTTAGATATCCTCTTGATCACTTCCCCAATTGATTCTCTGAAAGGTTCTTGGAGCGCCTCGGCCAAAAATCTAGCGGCTCTCTTTCTACGAGCTGCCTGACTTTCCGAAGACTCTGACAGCGCTAATTCGATTCGAGAAATTGCTTCTTGAAGTGAATTGGATGGTGGGGCGAGCTTTGCTCCGAGACTCTTAGCCCTTCGGATTGAGATCTGCTGTCCTCGGGCAATTGATATTGTTAGAGACCTGAGATCTCCCTGATCTGCCAATTCTAAAGACTCAAGATAGATTTCCTTCTCATCTCGTGGCACCAGGAATGGAAATAGTCCAGCTCGGATGAGAACGAGAGATGCTAGAGCTCGGGCGACTCGTCCGTTGCCGTCCTGGAAGGGGTGAATCTGTGTGAAGCGGTGGTGAAGCCACGCTGCTTCTACCTCAGGCGATACACCTTTGCCCAAGTGCTCATGGTGCATCTGTACCAGCCTATCCATTTCGGAAGCCGTTTGTTCGGGGGGACAGTACATATACACATGGTCACCCCGCCGGGGATAGTTAGACTGTTTCTTCCAGTCTCCGTGAAGGAGCGGAACTTGGATTTTGTTTCCTTCTGGGTCGAACGCTTCGACAGTTGTTTGGCTCCTCGTCATCGCGGCGTGCAGACTCTTTATGTAGCTCGTTGATAGGGGCTGGTCCTGCTTCACAAAGGCAAACAGACCTTCCAGAGCGTCCTTTTGGTCGTTGAGGAGGGCAAGGATGTACTCTCGATCTCGATTGACGCTGCCATGCTCCATGACGGCAGCGCTAAATCCCTGTTCGATAAGGGTGAGGGTAACGCCTCGTTCGATATCGTAGAGGTTTTCGATGATCCCCGTTTCGATGGCCCACTCTCGATGGAGACGCTCGTTGAATTCTTGAATCTCTCCTTGACCCTTACTGGAATTGAGGAGATTCGCCCATTCGGTTTGGACATCTTTCACCGAAGGAACCGACAGGGAATTCCAATCGGCGGGCAGATCTTGGATTCCCGTTTGCGGATTCCAAATATGTACTTCCGTGGATTCGCTCATCGTTGGATCGACTATACCGGTCTCTAGTGAACTTGATTAAGTGAGGTTCGCGGTCTTGCTCACGTTGTTCCAATCCATGGCCATTCCGAAGTGACCGGAGAGGAGGGTGAGTTGGGCGTAGGTGCGGCCCCTGAGCGTCTGGATGTCAAAGGCTTTCGCGACGCCTTTCGTGTTTTTGACGGTGATCTTGTCGCCCGTGGCGGTCACTTGTCCCCCAAAGACGGTGAGAAAATCATCGACAGCGGCGTAGATGTGGCCCTCGATATTGGCAGCATCAATGGCGATGGGGGCGCCGTTTCGGAGGACGGTCACGGACTTGGTGAGGGGGCGGGGGGAATCGATCCAGGTTTCGATTTCGAAGTGCATGGGATCGTTGAACGACTTGCCCCACTTAAACCCAAAATGTTTGAAGATGGGAGCGAGGGGCGCGTTGAGAACGAGCTCGTTTGCAAAGGCGTTAATATCGACGGCGATCCCGAAGGAGTGATTGGACGGGGTCCTTACCTGGGTCGGGCGAGGGTTTCGCTGGGGGTTGATGAGGCGCATGTTGAAGGCGCCGTCGAACTTTCGAACGTTCGGAAGGAGCCCTTGGCGTTCGATTTCATCGAACGCGGCCAGGAGTTGACCATGACCCCGACGATGGAACCGAACGCTTCCGCCATTCGCCCCGGTTACGTGAGCGAGTTGGGGAATTCGAAGTGAGATGACATCGGCCGGGTCGAAGCCCCGGATGAATCGCACGATGGGCGAGGAGGGGGCAAGGCTGTTTGTTTCGAACTCGACGAGCCCAAACAGCGGGTGGACATAGGTGAGCCGGTGTGCCATATAGCTTTATAACACCGGTTAACTGTCGGAACTAACATCACTATAGTTAGTTTTTTGCGTTGGATTTCAAGGTGGCGGATTTGAGTCCGTTCGATGTGGCTACAAGCTCAATTTCGCCCGCTTGCAACTGCGATCTCAGAATTGCCAACGCGCGACCGAGGTAGGCGGAGCGTTGGGGGAGTTGGAAACTCTCCAGACACTTGGCGTCTCCGTTGCCCACGGCGGCAAGGGTGGCGGGGCCTTTGAGGGTGAACTTGATCATGTTGGTGGCGTTCGGGCAGCGGACGCCGTTCTTGTCCACCACTTCCACATTCACATAGAGCAAGCCCTGTCCGCCGGACTTGAGGGAGGTCGATTCGGGGGTGAGGCGCAGAGCGTAGGGCTCGCCGGCGGTTTGAAGCGTCCACTTGGCCACTTCCTTGCCGGATGCATCTAGGGCGTGGGCGACGAGTTCGCCTGGTTGGTAGGGGATATCGTACGTGCCGGTGAACTTGGTGGCCCGGGTGGTGGGTTGAACGCCGAGGTCACGACCGTTCAGCGTCAGACGGACCTGAGGTTGATTTGAGTAAACGCGGACGCGGGTGGTCTTGCCCTCACGGCCCGGCCAGGTCCAACTCTCGTGATCGTCTCGCCAGCCCCAGCCGCTGATCTTGTAGGGGGGAATGTCCGGGCCGAGGGGTTCCGAGAAGGCGTAGACCACCGGCTTTTCGGAGAAGAGCATCTTGCGGTAGTACGCCTGGGGTTTCATCACGCCATCGATATCAATCTCGCCGCTTCCGGTAGTGGTCCAGGGGAAGTCGCCGAAGAACGTGTCGGACTCGCCGGGGTGGATGATGCGACCGACGCCGACCTCGCCCAAGTAGTCAAAGGCGGTCCAAATGAAATCGCCGATAACGTAAGGCTGATCTTTCATCTGCGTGATGCTAGAGAACGAGTGCTCGGACTGAGACTCGGTTTGGATCATCAGGCGGTCGGGATGCTTGGCATGGATGCCGGGGAAGACATCGGCCATGTAGTTGTAACCGCACACGTCCAGTTTATTAAAAAGCGGGTCAAGCGCGGCCCAGCCTTCTCCCATCGGGAAGGCGGCCTGGGTGATGGGGCGACTGTTGTCCCACATCTTCACGGCATCGATAAGGTCTTGGCCAATCTCAGCGCCCTCGGGGCGGCTTTGTTCGGGGATTTCATTGCCGATGCTCCACATCACGACGGAGGGATGGTTACGGTCACGGCAGACCATGGCCGAGATGTCGTACATGTACCACTTGTCGAAGTAGTCGCCATAGTTGCTGCCTTTATTCTGTTTCCAACTATCTAGCGCCTCATCCATGACGAGCATTCCGAGGCGGTCACAGGCATCCAGGAGGGCTTGCGAGGGTGGGTTGTGAGAGGTGCGGATGGCGTTGTAACCGGCCTCTTTCAGGATGCGTACTTTGCGCTCCTCAGCATCTGGGAAGGCACATGCGCCGAGGGGGCCGTTATCGTGGTGATTGCACCCGCCGTACATGTTGACCATCTTGCCGTTGAGCATCAGCCCTTTGCCAGGGACGACTTCGACGGTGCGGACGCCGAAGGTAGTTTTGATCTCGTCTTGGACCACTCCGTCTTCGGTGAGAACGGTGGTGAGGGTGTAGAGATTGGGCGTTTCGGGAGTCCAGAGATTGGGATTGGCGAACCGGATGGAGGTGGAGATTTCGTTGGTGGTGTTGGCCAAGTTCATCCGCGCGACCTGCTTCCCGGCGGCATCGGTAATGCGGAACTGGATTTCGCGGTCGGCAGCGCTCGTCCAGGTTGGATTCGCGTGAATTTGAACCGTGGCGGCTTCCGCCGTGGCTTCGGGAGTGGTGACGGCGATGTTCCAGGGGTCGAGGTGGGTGGGGTTGAAAACGTTGAGGGTGACTTGGCGGTAGATGCCGGAGCCCGTGTACCAACGGCTGTTGGGTGGGGTGGTATCCACCCGGACGGCGATGGTGTTCTTTTCGCCAACCTTCAGGTGTTTGCTCAGGTCCACTCGGTAGGCGGTGTAGCCATAAGGGTGCTCGTCGATCTGCTTGCCATTGCAGTAGAACTGGGCACGCATGTATATGCCGTCGAAATAGAGTTGGACACGCTTGCCTTTCCATTCATTGGGGGCTTCCAGGGTGGTTTGGTACCAGCCGATGCCGCCGATGGTGAATCCGGTGCTCTGGCCATCGGCCGCTTCGGAATCGAACGGGCCGGAACGTTTGGACTGTCCGCCGACCGCATAGATTCCGGCGTCGCCGGAGCCGTTGTAGGTCCGCACGGCGATGACGTCCGAGCCATCGCCCTTGAGAAGTGAGACCGGCACCTGATAGATGCGGGTGACGGTCCATTCGGTGGCGTAATTGGGCGGCATCTGGCCGGTTGAGCCGACTTTCACGCCGTTGACGAACGTCTCATCGCAATCGTCGATCTTGCCGACGGAGATAGGGACTTGGGAGGCGCCGTTGGGGATCTCCACTTTGAACTTTCGGCGATACCAGGCAAATCGGTTGCTCGGCGTTTCTCCCAGGTGCTTGGCCCAAGTGGCGGGCAGAGTGACGTCGCTCCAAGAGGAATCATCGAAGGTGGGTTTGCTCCAAGTGGGATCATCGCCGAGCTTGAACTTCCATTGGCCGGCCACCACGGATTGACCCTTTGGGTAAGTCTTGGGCGGCAGGTCTTCGATCTGGAAATCGTGAGGAAGCGTCACGCGCTTCCAAATGGCTTTTGCGTCACCAAGGATGTCGCCGCGGTGGAATTGCCATCCATCGTTGAAGGGGATGGAGATTCGGGGGCTGGCGACGGTGGCGAGCAGAATGGCGGAAGCGAGCATCGGTTCCATAGCGGTCTTTGGCCACTATACATGAATAAGTTTTGAATGACTCAGTACGTTTGATATAGCGTTGCTGCGTCCGTTGCCTTAGACTAGAACTGCGATGAAGTTGCAAGCGTTGGCGCTGGTCTCGGCGGTGGGGTTCTTGGTCTCTCAGGTCAAGCCCGGGCCGGTGGAGTTTTCGGCCGACGTTGCACCGATCCTGAAGGGGAAGTGCGTGAGTTGCCACGGGCCGGACGTGCAGTCGGGCGGCTTGCGGCTGGATACGCCAGAGGGGCTGAAGAAGGGCGGGGAGAGTGGGCCGCTTTGGACCGCCGGTAAGGGGGCGGACAGTTTGTTGATTCGGCGCATCTTGGGCAAGGGGAATTTGCCGAGGATGCCGATGGGGTTTGCTCCGCTTTCCCCGAGTGCCGTTGCCAAGATTCAAGCCTGGATCGATCAAGGAGCGGTGATCTCGGCGCCCAAGAAGCATTGGGCTTACGTACCTCCGGTCCGACCGAAGCTCCCGGGAACAAAGAACCAGGGGTGGGCACGCAATGAGATCGATCGATTCGTGTTGGCTCGCCTGGAAAAAGAAGGTTTGAAGCCCGCGCTAGAGGCGACGAAGGAGCAGCTTGCGCGCCGCGCTGCCCTCGACTTGACCGGATTGCCGCCGACGGTGGCGGAACTGGATCGGTTCCTGGTGGATAAAGCGCCGGGGGCGTATGAGCGGTATGTGGACCGGCTCTTGGCCTCGCCCCATTACGGCGAGCGGATGGCGCGGACGTGGATGGACCTGGCGCGGTACGCGGACACCAATGGCTACGAGAAAGACCTGCCCCGGCAGATGTGGCTCTGGCGAGATTGGGTGATCGATGCGTTCAACCGGAACATGCCCTTCGATCAGTTCACGATCGAGCAATTGGCGGGCGATCTGTTGCCGAACCCGACCGTGGAGCAGTTGATTGCCACCGGATTCAACCGGAACAGCATGCTGAACGACGAGGGCGGGACGGACGCGGAGGAGTTCCGGGTGGTGGCGGTGATGGACCGGATCGACGCGACCTCCACCACTTGGCTGGGCTCGACCCTTGCCTGCGCCCAGTGTCACGACCACAAGTACGACCCCTTCACCCAGCGCGACTACTATCAGATGTTCGCCTACTTCAACCAGTCGCAAGACAACGGGCGGGACATGACGCCGGCGGTGAAGAAGATCGGCGTGTGGGATATGTGGCATCTGGCGGAACTGACGAAGAGCGACGGTGGATGCCAGGGGCTCTTGGCGCAGGCGGAGAAGAAGTTATTGACGCCGGAAGGCATGGCGCGATCCAAAGCACGGCAAGCGCTTTGGAAGTCCCCCAAGCCGAGCCAGATGACCGCGCAGGCGACCTTGAACGTGGACGCGGACGGTTGGATCTTGGCGAGCGGGGCCGATCCTGATCAAGACACCTACGAGATCACGCTGCCGGTGACGGAGGCGGTGCGGGGAATTCGACTCCAAGTTGGCCCCGATCCCAGTCTGCCCGGCGGAAGTTCGGGACGAAACACCAACGGGAGCTTTGTTCTAGACAAGGTTGAGGTGGAATTGCACCGGGCGAACGGGGAAGTGGCGGGTTCAGGGGCGTTTCGTGCGCTGGCCGACTTCACCCAAGAGGGGCACGATCCGATGACGCTCGTGAAATCGGAAGAGGGTTCCGGTTGGGCCGTCGCGGCATTCGAACCGGCACACAAGAAGGTGCATACGGTGGTGCTGGAACGCTATCCGACGGATCCGATGCCCGGCGACACCTTGGTCGTTCGCCTCAAGCACTCAGCGAAGTTTCCGCATCACAACTTGGGGCACTTTCGAATCTCGATCACGGCGGATCGAGAGTTGGCGCAGACTTCGCCCCCCAGCGCGGAGGTTCTGGCGTTGATGACGAAGCCCGATCCTTCGGAGGCCGAGCAAAAGATGTTGCGCGACTACCTCTTCGAGTCGTCGCCGGACGTGATGAAAGTGCGTGCCTCCCAGCGACGGATTGAGACTGAGCGACAAAGGATCCTTGGTAAATCGCCCTCCAGCATGATCATGAGCGATCTGGAGAAGCCTCGCGAGAATCACATCTTGAAGCGGGGCGATTTCCGCACGCCGGGAGACAAGGTCTCGCCCGCGCCGCCGGCGGTGCTGGGGGGAGCAGCGGGGGCGGGAAACCGACTGGGGCTGGCGAAATGGCTGGTGAGCCCGAAGAACCCCCTGACGGCGCGGGTGGAAGTGAACCGGCTGTGGGAGCAGTGCTTTGGGAAGGGGCTGGTGGCGACACCGGAAGACTTCGGCACCCAGGGCGATCGACCCTCTCATCCGGAGCTTTTGGACTGGTTGGCGACCGAATTCATGGCGCGCAAGTGGGACCTGAAGGTGATGCTACGGAAGATCGTGACCTCGGCCACGTATCGGCAGTCGGCTCGGGCTACCCCGGCGCTGCTGAAGAAGGACCCGTACAACGTGCTTCTGGCACGGGGGCCGAGGTTCCGCATGGAGGCGGAAGGGGTGCGGGATATTGCGCTCACCGCAAGCGGGCTTCTGACGGAAACCATTGGCGGACCTAGTGTGATGCCGCCGCAACCCGGAGGCATTTGGGAGAACAGCTTTAGCTTTTATGACACCAGCGAACGTTGGGTGGACGCCACCGGGCCGAACCGATTCCGGCGAGGGCTGTACACCTACTGGCGGCGGACCGCGCCGTATCCGATGGCCCTGACGTTTGACATGAAGAGTCGGGACATGTGCGTGGCGCATCGGGCAAGAACGAACTCGCCCCTCCAAGCCCTGAACCTGATGAACGATCCGGTCTTCTTGGAATGCGCGGCGACCCTTGGGCAGAAGATGGGACAGCTGGGGGGTGAGAAGGGGTTGGTCTATGGATTCCGGGCTTGTACCTCCCGAGCGCCTCGCGCGACTGAGTTAGCGGCACTGAAGAAGCTGCTGACGGCGAGTCGGACGCGGTTTGGCGCGGATGGGAAAGCGGCGGCGGACCTGCTAAGAGCGGGAGGGGTGACGGCGAAGGAGGCGCTGACCACGGAGAACGCGGCGTGGATGGTGGTGGCGAACGCGGTTTTGAATCTGGACGAGAGTATTTCTAAATAGCCGTCGGCTTCTCTCGCCGGAGGTGCTGGCCGGCGTTGCCCGCCGGAGGTATTAGGTGTTAGGGGCGCTTTGCGAAGGTGTTAGGCTTTCCTTAAGGGACAAGGGACAAGGGACAAGGGACAAGGGACAAGGGACAAGGGACAAGGGACAAGGGACGTGTTTTGATTGCGGATGAATGCGTTTTCAAAGTGGGCCTTGTTTGTGGTGGTTGCTGGCGTGGGCGCAACCCTTGATCCGCGCATGGCGTGGCTTGTTTTGGAGCGAATGGGATGAGAGCTTGGCGTTGGATTTTTGGTGGTGTGGGCCTTTTCCTGCTCGCGTTCTTGGCTCTGGCGCCGGGGCTCGATATCTTCTGGCCCATGAAGAATGTTTGGTCGGTTCTCTCGGGAGAGTGGCGGAGCGAGGAGAACGGGGGCGCCTTTCTCTATGGCCCCAGTCCTCCCCAGTTGAAGATTTACGGGGAACCAGATTGGGATATGTTGGCGGTGGTGTGGTCGTCTCGAAACGATAAGGGACAGGCGCTGTTCGACTTGGCGATGGAAGGGAAGCCGGAACTTGCTCAGCTGGCGCTGGCCGCGCAGGTGAATCTGACCGAAGTCGCACAGCAAGGAGAAAAGACAAACCCCGAGACGTTGACTCGGCTGTCTCGTTTGGCTCAGCGCGGGATACAAGTGGACGGCAAGAACGGCTACTGGTACCTGGTGGGGGCGATTGCTGCCAATGAATCGGGCGACGCGGCTGGGACGAAGGAAGGGCTGAAGAAGGCGGCGGCAGCCGAGGAATTCGATGAGTTGAACGAAGACGTTAGCTCGTGGCTAGAGTCGGAAGGAGAGAAGATTCATGGGTACCGGGGTTGGGCGTTTGAATATGCAGATACCAATCTCCCGGTGGGAGGGGCCCGGGGCTACAACAAACTTCCTCGAACCTCCGATTTTCGGGTGGTCAATCGGCGTTTGGTCGAAAAATCTGGTGGGTCGGAATTGGGGATGGCGGCAGAGCGCATTCAAGATTCGGCGCCCGGCGCCGGTCCAAGTGAGTATCAAAATGAATCCCGGCGTTATTTCAGAGAGGATCTGGCCCGGACGAGCATGGAGTCGACCTTTGTGCTTTCCACCGCTGTTTGCGCGTTGGTGGCTTGTCTTTTGCTTTGGGGAATCGCGCGGATTCAGTCGGCCCTCCCAGAAAGCTGGAACCTAGGTGAGGCTTGGCCCATTGGTTGTGCCGCCTTGCTCGGGGCCGGTCTCGCGGTCTTTGGTGAAAGTGATGACAAGGGCTGGGCGTTTCAGCCGGTGCTGGCGCTGTACGCCGTGCTGTGGGTGGTTTCGCCTCGGGTGAAAGATTGGCACTGGATCGCCGGACCGGCGCTGCTTTTGCCTTTGCTGACGCTCTTTGGCCAGAGCCAAGAACTCTTCGAACGCGGGATGCCTTACGAGATGGCAATGCCGATTTGCTACCTGGCGTTGCTGCTTCGGCAATGGTGGATGGGCCACGCGGTGAACTCCGGCGTCACCAGCCTGACCACCGTTGGCCTCATGGGGTACCTGGTGGCGATGGGCGGAGCCACGACGGTCCTCGCCCTCGGCGGCCCGTGGGGCAGTTTCCGGTCGGTCTTCGTGGTTGTCCTCGCTACCTGGTCCCTCAACCTCGCCTGGCACGGCGGCCGAGCGTCGGTCGCCGGTCACCATATCCTCCGCGCCATCCCGGCCCTTCGGCTCCTCGCGATTTTAGCGGTGCTGGGGATCTGGGGGCTGACTTGTCTGAGCGGTGGAGATTGGCGGTCGTTTTCCTTGGATTAGTGGGCTGACATAGAAGAGCGAGCTACTTGTTTTCGACCTTGGGCCCATAGGTGAGGGAAGCGGTGATGGTGACGGTGTCTGCCGATGGGGCCAGCAGGGCTTCTTTGGTGTTGAAGGTGTAGTCGCGATTGTGGAACGGCAGCATGGCAGAATCTCGGCTGCCGCCTCCTGACGAATTGGCCAGGGCATTTGAACGGGTGAGGGTTCGGATTCGGTAGGTGTAGTAGCCGGGTTGGGCGTTTTCGGGGGGGATGAATTTGAGGATGATGGTAAAGCCGTTGCCGCCCTGGAAGCGTTCGGCAGTGGCTTCGAATGAGTAGGCGGTGGGGGATTTGAGGGCGTTGGCCAGGAGGGCGGCGCTCCAGGCTTCGGCGGTCAGGGGTTTGCCTTTGAGGGCGAGGAAGGCTTGGACGGAGCGCTCGAACCCGGCGGGCGTCTGTCCTTCGATGTGGACCTCTCCGACGAGGTTGGCGACGGTGGATTCCAGTTCTTGGAGGACCTGCCGTTGGGGATCTGTAGAGGCTCGATGGGCCCATTCCGCGGCGATGTGGGGAGCGGCGCCGGGGCCGAGGGCGAGGAGCTTTTCGCGAACGAGTTCACGTCCCGATTCTGTGGAGTAGTTAAGGTACTCCCGCACGAGGGGGGCGACGGCCTGGGCGGAGACGGGCGGTGCGGATGGGGAAGCGAGAAGAGGCAGAGGAGATTCCCCGCGCTCCTTTCGAATGACGTTCAGACAACTCAGACGGCGATTCTCGGTCCCGACAGTGGTTTGAGGAAAGTCGAAGGGGAACTCCTCGGGGTACTGGGTCACCAAAGCGGCGGCGGCAACATCGCCCAGGCTGGGGTCGTAGAGGGCGATTTTTCCGTTATTCATTCCCCAGCCGATCATTCGGTTTTGGTCGGTGAGGGCAAGGGCGAGGATGGAGCGAAGCTCTCGGTTAAAGGCGACGATGTGGTCTGCGGTCGGCTCGGGCTCAGGTTTGATGTAAGCGTATTTTGAACCTGATCTTTGAAAAAGCGTTCTGACCACGTCCCACTTCACTTCCGGCGAGCAGCGAGGGAAGGACTCCGCGAGGGCAGAAGCAACGTCTGGATCTTTACCCGCCATCAAGCAGTCCTCGAGGGTAGACCAGGTACCTGAACCGACCTTGTCCGGAAGGTTCTTTACGACTTTTATCAGGCTGGTTTGAGCCGCGGGATTGTCAAACTGCATGACCGCACGAATCGCGGCGATCTGACAATCTAGGTCATCTTGATTGGCCATGTAGTTCCGGAGGCCATCGCGAGCAGAGGTGGTGTCCACTCGGGAGAGGCCGGAGATAAGTCGCGCGCGAATCCAGAGTTCCTGGGCGTTTTTGATGCCTTTGAAGATCGCTCTCTCGGCGAGGGAGGGGTAACGGATGAGGAGGGCGTTGAGTTGAGCGGGCGAGTCCACATCTCCGCGCTCCACTCCCTCTACCAGGATCATAGCGAGCCCCTTTTCCTGGACCGCTTGTTGCCACGCCATGACGGCGGCTTTTCGGCTTGCCTGCCTCTCCCCCCAATCTTGCGAGTATTCGGCCTTGATGCTATAGCCCGAGATCTGCTGGATCAATTCCCAAGCAAGGTCCCCTACACGAATGATCTGGGATCGATCATTGAAGGCAAAGCTGCGTTGCTTTGTAAACGAGTTATCGAGAAGTGCATCTGAAAGGGCGGGGATGGCTTGGAGATCGAGATTGATCAATTGAAGGCTTGGCGAATCCGGTGAGGAGGACGCGATGAAGTAGTTCTGGGGGTTGGATTCGAATCGGAGTTGGTAAATCAACTCCGCAATGCGTTCGGCGGGGCTGGCTCGGCGACCGGGGGCACGGTGATGGGCGGCCTCTTTTCGCATCCGATCCAACGTCTGAATCATTTCGTTGACCGTCGCGGTGCGTTTGGAGTTTGGAAATTGGATTCGGAACTTCTCCAAGCACTTCTGAGATTCTTGGAGAGAACCGTCTGGGGATGAGATGGGAGCGGTGGCGTTATCAAAGAGAGCAGACTCGACTTGCTCCTGAAGCGACTGGAAAGACTGAGGGAGGATGTCTTCGCTCCCAGGATCGGAGAGTTGAAAAGCACTCTGGAAGTAGGGACGGGCAGAGGCAGACAGTCCTCTGGCTTCCAGCGCCCGGGCCATCACAAAGGACGAAACCATGACATACCGGTAGTCCAGGACGAATCGGTCTCGTACGTCTAAGGCTGGCCAATGGGTTAAATCGACTCGCCTGAACCTAGCGGCAAGTTGTCCCGCTTGAGATGGACGGCGAGACGAATATCTGAATTGGCTCAGATTGAGAGAGAGGCATGTGAAGCCGTCGCGATCTTGGTTGAGAAGGAAGGCGGGGAACCTAATCTGTTCTCTCAGTTTTCCCGCTTGGTCCAGGAAATAGGTCGTGACCTGGACAATGGGGGCGTCGGTGATAGCTTTGATGTTGAGTTGGTCAAACCACCGGTAGATCTCCGCTTTGTCCGGCCCGGTTTGGGCGTTGGCTAGGCACAGAGTCAATCCCAATCCTAATCCAATGCCTATGTGTCTCATCCCAGCTACCCTCTTTCGAACTGACGAATAGGGCTGGACTTCGTTACATCACGAAGTAAGGTTGACTAACGTCAAGGCCGCGCCATTCCGTTCGCAATAAATTGTCCTTATACTGATGACTGAGCATGGATCCACTGGACGAATTGAAGGAGATGACGCGGCGGTACTTTCTGGCGCGGTCTGGGGCGGCGGTGATTGGGACGGTGGGGTTGGCGATGCTGCTGAACGACCAGGCGCTGGGGGTGGAGGACCGGAAGGATCCGTTTGCGCCGAAGAAGCCGCACTTCAAACCTCGGGCCAAGAGTGTGATCTTTTTGAACATGACGGGGGCGCCGTCTCAGCCGGATCTGTTCGATTTCAAGCCGGAATTGCAGAAGCTGGATGGGCAGCGAATTCCGGATTCGGCGGTGGAGGGGTTGCGGTTGGGGCCGTTTACGAACAAGGACTCCATGACCATGTTCGCCTCACCTTGGTCGTTCAAGCAGTACGGCCAATCGGGGATGACGATCTCCGAATTGATGCCGAATTTGACCGAGATTGTGGATGACGTGACGTTCATTCGGTCCATGCACACCAACGAGATCAACCACGTTCCCGCGCAGCTTTTGCTCAGCACCGGCTCGCCCCGGGTGGGGCGGCCGACGATGGGGTCCTGGGTGACCTATGGATTGGGCTCCGTGTGCGAGGACTTGCCGGGATTCATCGTTCTGACCTCTGGGAAATCGGGCCGATGCGGGACGACCTGCTGGGGCAGTGGGTTCTTGCCCAGCGTTTACCAAGGCGTGCCGTTCCGCTCTTCCGGAGAGCCGGTTTTGTACTTGAACAATCCGCCCGGAATGGACCCGGAGTTGCGGCGCAAGACGCTGGACGCGATCAAGGAGATCAATCACGGGTCCTTGGCCGATCTGGGCGACCCGGAAATCGCCACCCGAATCGAGGCGTACGAGATGGCGTACAAGATGCAAACGAGTGTGCCGGACACCATGGATATCTCCAAGGAGCCCAAGCACATTCAGGAGATGTACGGTACGGAGCCGGGCAAGTCTTCTTTTTCGAATAACTGCCTTTTGGCGCGTCGACTGGTGGAGCGAGGCGTTCGGTTTGTGCAGATCGATCACGGCGGATGGGATCATCACGGCGGGGGCGATCAGAACTTGATGTCCGGGTTGCCGCAGCGGTGCAAAGAGGTGGATCAAGGCTCGGCGGCGCTGATCAAGGACCTGAAACAGCGAGGGATGCTGGACGACACGCTGGTGATTTGGGGCGGGGAGTTTGGGCGTCAGCCAATGGCGCAAGTCAAACCGACCAAGGAAGACGCGGGACGAGATCACCTGCGCACCGCCTTCACCATTTGGGTGGCGGGCGGCGGGATGAAACGCGGCGCGGTAGTGGGGAAGACAGACGAGTTCGGTCTGACCACCGTGGAATCGCCGATCCACGTTCACGACTTGCAAGCGACGATCCTGCACTGCCTCGGCATTGACCACACGCGCCTGACCTACCGGTTCCAGGGGCGGGACTTCCGGTTGACGGATGTAGAGGGCGTGGTGGCGGAGGAGCTTTTGGCGTGAAGTGGCTGAGCTTTGGATGGGCTCTGCTTACCGCTCCGTACAAAATCGCGCGCATTGCGATTCGGAACCGCGTTAAGAGAAGTGTGACCGCTGGTTCACGATCACCTGAGGTCATCGAACTCAAGAAGCATGTGCCGGTCGTCTACTTCGGCACATTTCGATACGCGGCGATCTACGGTCGAGTGGATCACGCGGCCAGAGAAGACATGCTGAATCACCTCGGACCTTACACCAGGGCTTGGATCTTGAATGAGTTTGGAGAGACCGAGCGGCGTTTGGCCATGGAACCTGAACTCGTAGCCTATGCCCGGCGTGTTCTGAGCACGGATCGTCCCTCCGAGACCTTGAAAGCGGATGCCGAAGCGGACCAGCGTTGGATGATGGGGCGGTTCTTCGATCATGAGAGTAACGCGGTGTTCTCGTGGTTGAGGGGGCCGATGGCGGATGTTCAAGATTCGCTGGATTGCTGATCGCCTGGCGAATGCGATGAGTCTGCGATTGACGGCGGGTTCGCTTTCATCTGAGATGCGTTGCATCGTTCATTACTTGCGGGCCGTTGAGATCGAAGCGGCTCAGATTCGCTTGACCGTACTGCGACTAGCCAGCGACGAACGCGAAGATCTTTTGAGTCACCTTTCGCCTTATATGCGAGCAACCGCCCTCCACGCCTTGAAACTTCGGGCTCGGCGGAGGGAGATGGAACGGGAGTTGGTGAACTATGCCGTTCGCATTGCCGATGAGGCTGACCCCGTGGCGGCGCTGAAGGCAGATGCTGAAACGGACCTGAAATGGGCGATGGGGAGGTTCTTCGATCACCCAGATCCGGACATCGTTCGGTTCCTCACAAAATGATGTTGTGGCCAGATTATTAAGAGATGTCTTTTCTCCATTCGGTGTTCAAGCGGCTTGGAGGGAGCATCGTGCATCGCCGAAACGCCTGGTCCGCACGGTGTGGATCTGAGTCCGTTGAAGCGAAGGGTCTGGCGGGCTATGTGGAGCCGTTGTTGCCCTCGTGCTGGCCCTTTTTGAGCGTGGGCAAGTACTTGGAGGCTTTCGAACTCGGCGAGTTGCTGGATCACATTTCTCCGTTCCTGAGGGCGTTGAGGATTCCTTTTGAGAATATGCGCGCCAGGTCTTAGCTTTGGAATACCCTGGCGGCGCTTTGCGGGAGCGGCTGGAACAGGATTGGAGAGCGGTTCGGGGATCATCCCTCGCCACAGGTTCGGAGGGAACTAGGCGAAAGGAAATGAAACTTGCTCTGAAGTTACGCAGGTTATCTGGGTCATTGAAAGCGGTAGACTTTTGTCTGTGAGTGAGTCCGGGTTTCTGCTCTACGAATCTTCGCCAGGATCGCCTCGAATCTTGGTTCGGGTCGAGGACGAATCGGTTTGGCTTTCGCAGGCTCAGATGGTCGAGCTGTTCCAAACGAGTAAGCAGAACATCAGCCTCCACATCAAGAACGTTTTTGAGGAAGGGGAGCTAAGCGAGGGATCAGTTGTCAAGGAATACTTGACAACTGCAAGCGATGGTAAGTCGTACCGTGTCTTGCACTACAACCTGGACGTGATTATCTCGGTTGGCTATCGCGTGAGGTCTCACGTCGGGACACAGTTCCGGATTTGGGCGACTCAGCGGCTTCGTGAGTATCTCATCAAGGGCTTTGTTCTGGATGACCAGAAGCTAAAAGAACAAGCGACGGTCGGGGATTACTTCGATGAGCTGCTTGAGCGGATCCGTGATATTCGAAGCTCGGAGAAGCTGCTTTACAAGCGCATCCGCGAGATTTGCGCTCTCAGCGTCGATCATGTGAGCGGGGCGGCGGAGTCTCAGAAGTTCTTTGCGATGGTTCAAAACAAGCTCCACTTTGCAGTGACAGGGCTAACTGCGGCGGAGATTGTTAAAAAGCGGGCTAACGCCAAGGCGCCGAATATGGGACTGACTTCTTTCAGCGGAGACGTCGTGAGGAAGAAAGACGTAACGATTGCAAAGAACTACTTGCGGGCGGATGAGATCGAAACGCTCAACCTTTTGGTCGCTCAGTTTTTGGACTTTGCCGAATTGCAAGCCAAGCGCCGACTGAGCATAAGGATGGAGGAGTGGTTGGGGAGGCTCGACGGAATTCTGAATCTCAACGGGTTGGCAACGTTGGGGGATGCAGGGCGGGTGTCGGCTCACGTTTCGGAGCTACATGCTCACCAGGAATATCAAGCGTTTGAGGTCGTCCGTAGGGAGCTGAAGGAAAAGGAACTTGCATCGGAGCCGGATGTGGTAATCGATTTGGAAGATCGGCTTAAGAGCTTGGATCAGAGTCGTAGGTCGATCGAGTAGGAAGGATTTGGAATTGCTTGATGGTCGGTGCTCAAGAATATTGGGGGAACCGTGAGATGAACCTCCGAGAAAAAGCCAAAGCCCTCAAGCAAGAGGTGACCGCTTTGGTCTTGGCGATGCGGGATTCGCGGACGCCTTGGTATGCGAAGGCGCTGGGTGGGTTGGTTCTGGCTTACGCGTTGAGTCCCATTGACCTCATTCCCGACTTCATTCCGGTCTTGGGTCTGCTGGACGACTTGATCTTGGTCCCGTTGGGAGTTGCGCTGGTGGTCAGACTGACGCCGGAGACGGTCTTGACGGAGTGTCGCGAAAAGGCGAAGGAGATGGGGCGGCGGGAAGCGAGTAAGTGGGGGGCGGCGTTCGTTGTCTTGGTTTGGTTAGGGGTAGCGTCGTTGCTCATTTGGTTGATCAAAAGATGAAATTTAACCTCAGTTATTGTAGTTATATTGATACTATTTAACGAAGGACTTCGCGAAGAAAATCCGGGGGGCGGCGAGGTCAGGAGGGTTCATTGTGAGTTTAGTCCGTGTACACGACCAGCGACTTTCGCTGTGGCAGTCGGCCGTGGCAGAAACCGCGGCGAAGATCATGAAGGAAGCCGGGGCAGCGCCTTCAAGAAGAGAAGAAATCCTCGGGCACCCCTGGGTGCAGGCAACTAGCCGATTCGTCCAAACAAGGCTGACCAAAACCGACCAACGGGAAGGTCTCTCGGCGCTGGCGGCGGATGGGGTGGACGCGGACGAAGCCTTGACGGCGATGTCTAGCTTGCTCTTTGACATCTGTAACGCCCGGCTAGAAGGAAGGTTCGAGGATGAACAGAAGCTGAGGGATTCCTACTGGCCGTTTAGCAATAAAGATCCCAACTTCGCAAGCTGCGAAAAGACGTATCTCTACTATTACGCTGCCACCGGCGGCAGATTCCTTTACAACGACTGGACCATTCAAGGGAAGTTCAATCTGAACTATGGGGTGATCGAATGGACCATTCCCAACAATGGTGTGGTTGGGATCATTGGCGACTGGGGCACCGGGATGTCCGACGCTAAGGCGCTGTTGCAGGCGATGGTCGATACTCCCAACCTGGCCGCCATCATCCACGTGGGGGACATCTATTATTCTGGAACTCCCACCGAGTGCAGTGCCTACTTCTCGGAGATCTTCTATGAGGTGTTTGGGACCGGTAGCGGCGTGCCGGTGTTCACCCTACCGGGAAATCACGACTACTACGCACTGGGCTATGGGTTCTTCACCATGCTGCCGTTGCTGAATCTGGGAATACCGACAGCCTCACAGAAAGCCAGTTATTTCTGTCTCCGGACGGAAGATAACGGTTGGCAATTCCTGGGCATGGATACGGGATTCAATGATTCCAACCCGGCCAACCAGTTCAATCCTCTTTATGCCGGACCGCAGTTGGTCTCTTCGGAGATTCTCTGGCACCGGGACAAGTTGGAGAATTTTCAGGGAGCGACGATCCTGCTTTCCCACCACCAGGTCTATTCGGCCAACGCCAAAATCAATGGCAGTACCTCAGATTTCAGTGAGTTGCCCAATGTGAATCCCTATTTGCTCAATACGTTTCAGCCCTATTTCAAAGATCGCGTCGCGGCGTGGATTTGGGGACACGAGCATAACTTTGTGCTCTACCAGAACAACCTATTTGGTTTAGCCAAGGGACGCCTCTTGGGGGCTAGCGCCTATGAAGAGATGAAGGAAGACGATCCCTACAAGGTCATCTATCCGGATGTGCCTTACCTGGATCCGAGCAAGTATCAGTTGCCGCTCCAGAAGAACGGCTACTACCCTCACAGCTATGGCTTGATCGACTTTTCAGTGAGGAAGAACCCGACCGACCCGGTGCAGGTGAGTTACTACCAGTTCCCGTCTTGGTATCCCACCGCTCCGCCCAATCCAACGCCCAGCCTGATCTATCAAGAGACGTTCTCCAAGCCTGTCCCCACCCCGCAAGAGCCGGTGGTTTCAAAGGCTCCCATCATGCTCTCCATCGAAGGTGGCTTGAACTATATCTCTACGGCTTATAAAGGGATTGCCGAGAATTACCCAACCGTGGGGACGTCTCCGGCCGTGCTTAAGCTTCAAGACATCACCAGAAATGACATCGTCAAGAGTGGAGATACCGTTTGGATCTTGTCGACGGATACGTCACTGGGCTACTACAACTACCTCTACGTGCCGACGACCCATTGGCTGTACTGGGAGTCGGGCGGATTCTCGGCCGAATCCTTTACCATCACCAAGCTGGATCTCTCGGTTGACGACGTGATTCGATACGGAGACGCGGTGATGTTTGAAAGTCAATACTATCCTGGGCAGTTCATTTGCCCAACCGGTGATGGATACCTAACGACCACAAAAGTCACGCCAGCCGTCACATTCGTGGTTCACAAAGGGATTGTTGAATCGGAATCGGCGGTAGTGGTAACCAATCAGCAAGAGACCGTAAGTTCCTCGTGAACCGTAGGGCCTCGGGCTGAGACATGCCCGAGACCCTGCAATGGGTACTTCTCTTAAGTAAATTATTTTGATACTATAAGCCATTGAGCTTCGCGAAGAGCATCCGGGGGGTGACGACGAGGTTCAGGAGGAATCTTCGTGAGAACTGCCGTACATGAACCCCTACCTGCTTGATCCGTTCCAACCGTTCCTCCGAACCAAGGTTGCTGGATGGATGTGGGGGCATGAGCACAACCTGGTCCTTTACAAGAACGATCTCTTTGGACTCACCAAGGGGCGACTGGTGGGAGCCAGCGCGTTTGAAGAGCGATTGAGCGATGATCCGTACAAGGTCAACTATCCGCAGGTGCCCTACCTGGACCCGACCAAGTATCAGTTAACGCCTCAGCAGGACGGCTATTATCCACATAGCTACGCGTTGATTGACTTCGCCAATCGCCCCAGCCCCACCTCTCCGGTCTCGGTGTCGTACTACTCGTTCCCGTCTTGGTATCGCACCACGCCGGTCAATCCGACCAGCACGCTGATCTACCAAGAGACGTTTGCCCTGCCCAATCCAGCGCCGCAAAAGCCGGTGATGTCCAAAGACTTGGTGACCCTCTCGATCGAGGGAGGCACCACGTACGTTTCCAAGGTGCATTGAGGAGTCGAATACTATCCGACCGCCGGTTCCACACCGGCGACGCAACTACTCAGAATCACCCAAAGCGAAGCGCCGCTGCTCAGTGGCCAAAACGTCTGGATCGAGTCGACCGATCCCAGCCTGGGGAATTACAAGTATCTCTATGTTTCTTCGGTGCTGCACTGGGCTTACTACTATGTGGGCGGGCTCAGCTCCAACGGGTGGCGGGTCCATAAATTGGACACCAGCGTGGACAACATCGTTCACTACGGCAATGCGGTCTATCTGGAGAACGACTACTTCCGAGGCCAAACCCTGTGTCCGACCAATAACGGCTACTTCACCACCACCAAAGACCAGCCTCCGGGTGATCTTCGTGATCGGCCAGGCGGTGACGGCGACCGATACGGCGGTCGTGGAGACGGAAGAGACGGAGTCCGTCGTCTCTTAATGGGTTTTTAGGGGTTCTGCCGGGTGGGCAGAACCCCTAGCCGCCAGCGGTAAGGGCCTTTTTCACTTCGTCCAGAAACTCCTTGGGCAACTGGGTGAAGGGGACGGGGGTGGATGGGGGTAGGAGGACGGGTTGGTCGCCTACGACTCGGCGCAGGAGCACCCCGGGGCGGAGTTGGGCGAGAAAACGGTAGGTGGGTTGTTCGGCGAGACGGTACTTGCCGGGCAGGATGTTGGCAATAGGATCGTCGGGATTCTGCCGGCTGTTTTGCACCATCTCCAGGATTCTGGGGAAGGGAATCACGATGGATTTCCAGGTGTCCTGCTGCTCCTTCAGAGCATAGGTCTTGCTGATGTCTAGCCGAAGAATGACGTCCTGATTGATGCCGTCCCGGAGCGCTTCCGGCCCGTAGAGCGCTTGATCGGAGAGCTTCTCATTCGGGTCAGCGGGGAAGAGCATGCCACCGCCGATGTAATCGAACATGTTGGACACGCCCATGCAAGCCCACGTGAAGAATCGATCGCGCTGAACGGGAGCAAGTCCGCCCACGTTGACGGTTTGACCTTTGATCAGGCGGAGCCAATCTCCGTCCGTCAGATCTCCCAGGAAACAGAGTTGGGGGGTGCTTAGCTCAATGGCGGGCGCTTCGAGCCCGTCTTTGGGCATAGCCTGAACATAGGCTTTGAAGAGAGCGCCTTCGGGGGCTCCTTCAGGACACGCGGCGTTGAACTTGCAGAGGGCTCTGAGTTCGATCGGGTTGTTCAGGAGTTTTTGCAGCGCGGGGCGGTTGAGGCGAGAACGTTCCCAGGCGAGGGTGTTTCGGGGTTGGACGGTGAGCCATTGATCGTCTCGGCTGATGCGCGCGCCTTGATCTCGTTGCATGGCGGTCCAGAACTTCTGGGTATCGAAGTTGCCTTGCTCAGCGGATTGGGCCGCCGCAACCACCGCCTCATCGGGAAGCCTTGCCAAGAGGTTCTGACTCGCTGGCATGCCGTTCAGGGTGTCATAGGGTGCTTCGGCCATGGGTTCATTTGTGTCGGGGGTGCGGAACTTGGGAGTCTGGACGGGGGAACCTCCACTGAACATGGAGATCAGCCCCAAGTGCGCGGGATTGACGGGGACCTTGTTGAAGGGGAGGATGAAGGTGACGGGATAGACAGAGGGGCTGGCCGGTAGATTCAGGGTTGCCACCTCTCGCCGGGCTCCTGAAGAAGAGTATTCGGTTAGCAACAGGTACGTCGCGGTGGGGCGTGGGAGGGCGGAGAGCACGAACTTGGCGTGCGGTTCTCGGTTTTGGACGCGGGAGACTAGATCGTCCCACCAAGCCTGATAGTCTGGATCGGGCGACTTCCATTTGGTATCCACCAAGTCCATAAGTGACTTCTGGGCGACTTGGTATGCCTTCAGGTCCGCTTGGCAGGAGGCGGGGAAGGATCGCTCCATTTTATTGGGGTCGTCACTAAATGCCGTGATTCGGTAGTTGGGGAGTTGGGCGATACCTTCCGGTCCAAGGCGAATGGCGATCCGGCGCAGGAGAAGATCGACCGGTAGTTGAAGGTCGATATGTCCGCGCAAGTCCGGTCGTAACTCGCCAGCGGACATCTTCTGAAATCGGGATATGGCGTTGCGCGCCTCGTCGTAGGTCGATTTCTGTTCGACCTCAATCCGCTTCTGATTCTCGATGGCTTCTTGGTATCGGAGGGCGGTGGCCTGTTGATCTACTTTGACGGCTTCTTGCTGGTCTTTGGGAGGGCGTTCTAGGATCTTCGTCCCGTTCCTTTGAACCCAGCTCGCCGCCATGACCTGGGCGAGCTTGTCTCTCAACTGATCCAGAGCCACGCCGTTGATGCGGATGGCGATGGGCTCCTGGGCAAGGGCAGGGGCGCACTCCAGCCGTTCTCCTGACAGTTTGCCTATCTCCTCTAGCAAGGTGCCCAAGCGGATGGACCGCTCGTTAAGCGTGAGCTTGGGTTGGAGAAGGAGACCGGCGAGAATCAGGGAGGTCATGGATTCAGAAAGTATGGAGGTTGATTAGGGGAAGATTCAACTGAATTGCAGATTGGCTAGAATGGCTAAGTGAGGACGGCGTTTGTCTCTTTTTTAGTGTTGTTGGTGACGGGGGCGTTTGCCCAAGAGGGGATGTTGGGGAGCTTGGCGAAGCCGATCGACGGGCAGAGTCGGCGGGTTTCTAGCACGTTTCGGGAAGGGAAGGATGGGAAGTACGACTCCAAGGCGTTTCCCAAAGGGGACCTGGAGGAGAAGAGCAACTTTGACAACTTCCGAGTCCAGCCGGGGCAGACGCATGTGCTAATGGATGAGCAGGGGCCGGGGGTGATTACCCATATCTGGCTGACGTTCTTAGGACCGGAAATCCAAAACTGGGCGCCGAAGGGCTCGGCGAATCACCAAGAAATGCTGCTCCGCATCTACTGGGACGGCAATCCAAAGCCCGCGGTGGAAGCGCCGGTGGGCGACTTCTTTGCGAACGCCTTCGGGAAGCGCAGTACGGTGATCAGCTTGCCGGTGATTGTGGAGGACGCCGATTCCTACAACTGTTTCTGGCAGATGCCGTTTCGGAAGTCGGTGAAGATGGAGATCGTCAACCAGAGCGAGAAGGCGATCAACCTGCTGTACTACAACATCGACTGGATCAAGAAGAAGTCGATTGCCAAGGATACGCCTTACTTCTATGCGCAGTACCGCCAGGAGTATCCGGTCCAGCACGGGAAGGATTACACGATCTTAGAGACCAAGGGGAAGGGGCATTACGTGGGGACGGTGCTCTCCGTGCGGACTCGAAGCCCTCAGTGGTTTGGCGAAGGGGACGAGAAGATCTATATCGATGGTGAAGTGCATCCGTCGATCTGGGGGACAGGCACGGAGGACTACTTCCTTTCAGCGTGGGGCTTGCAAAAAACGTTGACCCCCTACTTCGGCACGCCTTACTTCGACCAGTGGGGAATTATCGGCGGCCACACCAGCGCTTATCGGTGGCATATCAACGATCCCATTGTCTTTGAGAAAGGGATCAAGGTTACCATGGAGCATTTCGGCTGGATGTCTCCCGATGAGAACCCGCAGCAAAAGACGAACAGTTGGAACGAGCGCGAGGACGACTATTCGAGCGTTGCGTTTTGGTATCAAACGGGGCCCTCCACGTTCACCGAGCGAGCGCCGGCAAACCGAACTCTTCCCTCCATCGAGCGGGTGATCGCCTACCCACGTGACGGAGAAAAACATGGATCTGGAAAGACTCAGACCCAACAACTGGACCTTTATGACGGGCCGCAGATGTTGTACATGCCACCAGCCTTGACGGCGGAAACGCCGGGAGAAGCTTGGATGGAGGTTCCGATTACCGTCAAGGAAAAAGAGCCGCTGCGGCTGGTGCTGAACATGACCACTTCTTACGACTTCGGCAAGTACCAGGCTTACTTGAACGGCGTCAAATTGGGCGGTCCGATGGACTTCTATTCCAAGGACGTCGAGAACCGAGAGTTCCACCTGCTGGACGCCTGGCTGGCGCCGGGGACGTACACGGTCCGGTTGGAGTGCGTCGGTAAGAATCCGCTTTCGGCGGGTTACTACTTGGGGATGGAGTCGGCGCGATTACGCGAGCGACGTCCGCGGGTGAAGCAGTTCGGGTGGGATAAAGACAAGGACTGGACGAAGCAGCCGACTTTGTACTGAATACGAAAATCATAAAAATTAGCAACGGTATTGTCTTTCTGCGCTAAGATAATGATGGAGAAGGCATTAGGATGAAGTCTACTGTCTATAGAACTCAAGTGGATTTGGCAAGCCAGACCAAGCGTACAAGATTGCTTCGCGTCCTTGCGGCTCATGTCCTGCTTTGGCTGGCTGTACTGACTTGGGCCTGCGCCCTACGATCAGACTTGCCAAGCATGGATTCGAGCCTCAGCGGCTTTGGACTTCACAGTAACTACAACAATCCGTTCAAAGTGGCGGATAAGACCAAAAAGGATTGTGGATGTACCTTAAACGAGCCTTCACGTTAATCGAAGTCTGTATCGTGGCTTTAATTGTGGCTATTTTGGCTGGTCTGATCTTTATTGCCTTCACGCCGAGTCGGGAGCAAGCCAGGCAGGGCGTTTGTGCCAACCAGCTTCACCAACTGTATACGGCTGTGTCTATGTACGCCTCTGATTACCAAGTGGCTGAAGAGTGCCCAGGCTATGATAGTATTCCGCTTAAGCCATTTGCCGATGTCAAGGTGCTTGATCCGTATATCAAGAGCCGAACGATACTCTTTTGCCCGGACATTCCGTCAAGCAGGAGTAGTCGCTTTATCAGCTCGTACCAATTTTTATTGTCAATGCGCGGTGATGAAAAAGACCCGATCGACAACAAGCTTTGGGCTCAGCAGATCGAGCGAGGCAAACAGCTCGGCCAGAAGGCTCCCTTAATTCGTTGCAATATCCACGATGAAATGTTTTATTTGCCGCGTGAGTCGTCGCTGGACGCCTTGGCAACGGGGCGTTTCGTCATTGACCTAACTTTGGCCGGATCGGCTTGGAAACATCGTATTTCCGCTACGCGGAGCTACTACTTCACCAGCCAACTTCAATAATAAGGAGCACCCATGAAATTCAATATTCTTGGCACTTTAAACGTTGTGACTGCCATTGCCGCGCTCACCGTTATGTTGAGTGTTCAGCAAGTCCATGCAGATGGAGGCGGTGGTATTGATCCAATCGATCCGACCCCTATTAGCTATTATTGTGACTACGGCACCATCTCCCATTGCCCGAGCGGCTGCTCGAAAGATCAGATGTGGACGCAGACCTTTGCTTGTTGCTACACAATGAAAGTCCAAAATAATAACAATGGCTTTGCTCATCAAGGCTGCTGTATTGCCGACTGTTTGAAGTATCCCTGTTCCGGTGCTGGTTGCCCGTACGTAATTGACACGGTTCTTCAGGGGCCGGATGAGAACGCTCACTGCTCCAATAACGAATGCGTGCCAAATACTTAGTTCTTGTTTTACTGCTAGGAGTCTTGGGTGTCGGGATTTGGATGGTCGTCCAAGCTCGGGCCCCAAGTTCTGATCGAACCGCTCGGGAGGTTGCGACCCTACTCCAATATCGTGACTGGGCAGGCTTGTATAACCATGCCTCAGTCAGGGAGCGAGATGATCTGGCATTGAGTGCGGAGCAATTTACAGATCTCATGAACGAGGTCGGTCGTGATTTTCATCCAACCAGTGTCCAAGTTCTAGGGGCTCCGCCCCTTTTCAAAGGCAGCCGGAGTTACTCCTTGCGGATCAGTAATTCGGTTAAAGATTACGACGGTCTTAAGCCAGGAGATGGCACTTTTGCCATTAAGGTTCGCTTAAATCCCGACGGCTCCTGGACGAGCGATATGTGGGCGTTACCGATCCTCATTAACCGCTTTGGCCCCCCAAATCTAAGGGAACGGATGGTTCGGTTGAAAAGCGGCATGGAAAAGGCCAAAATCGAGCGACTGACTGACTGGCTTAACGGCAAGTTTTTTACCACGGAAACCCTAGCCAGCGATATTGCGCGTAATGACGGGCGGATGACTTGGAAGTGAAGCTCATTAAATGTAGCAAGCACCTATAGAACTGCTGTTGCCCGCCCTCCCACCCCTGCTGATTATTGTTAGGCAAGGGAACCGAACTCTTTGTGTAGTTGAATAAAGTATTCAGCAAGTTTTATTAGAAACTGGTGCTTTTGTTCTTTGCTGTTAGATTTGTTCGGCTTTTTCTGTGAGCGGTCCAGGCCATAGGCAACACCGCCTCTATATGTAATCGAGCAACGGTGAAGCTACGAAAGAACGCGGGAGCATTTCGAGAAAATGTCTCTTCCCGGCTCGCGAATCCGTTGGAAGAGGAATCACTGAAGGTTGGAAGGCTGGCCAACGTATTGATTGGCGTGACGAACGGCATGGTGGTTGAATGGCCCTATCGGATTTTGGGATTCTCTGGGATATACCATTGCGCTTGGTAAGCGTCGTCTCTTTGCGGAGTTAGGTGGAGGAGGGAGCGGTCGCAACCTAGCCAGATTTCATGATTGGAGAGGACGAGCATGTTGCCAATCCTTGTGTCCTCCATAAATCGATAGAGTTCGCGGACCTGGCCCTTGAGATTTAGCGAATAGACGGCCTTTTCGTTGAGAGTGATGAATCGCTTTCCGTCTTGGATGAACATCCAAAAAGGTTGCTTGAACTCGGTAACGGTTTCTAATCGCCACTTTCCCTTCTGCTTGTCGATCATCAGAAGCTTGCCCTCGAAAGAACTGAGGTGCGCCAGGTTTTGGATGGCATAGATCTTTCCATCGATCTGAGCGAGGTTGCAAGTGTTGAATGTGCTCAGGGTTTCGTATCTCTGGGCATAGGCATCGACCCAAAAGAGGCCATGACCGGTTCCCCATAATCTGACCACTTATTATCCGTAGGATTCGTCTTCATCGAAGGAGGACGAGGATGCGTAAGAAGTACAGCCAGGAGCAAATCCTAAAGGTTTTGAAGGAGATCGACGAGGGT